>ERZ764778.751-NODE-751-length-36235-cov-118.692067_pt1 | contig 36235 bp, 41 predicted proteins | sample MGYA00374951_ERZ764778 | MGnify/ENA primary metagenome ERZ764778 (study PRJEB28918, sample SAMN05720193) | bioreactor metagenome | isolation source: Anaerobic biogas reactor | place: USA:Washington, USA | collected 2015-08-08 ...
CGGATTTGAAGGATATAAAGGGACACTGGGCCCAGGGCAATATTGAAGCGTTGGTAGCCATAGGAGCTGTCAGCGGCAATCCGGACGGAACCTTCCTGCCGGAGAAAAAGGTCAGCCGGGCTGAGTTCGCTTCGATGCTGGTTAATGCCTTCCAGTTGCAGGCAGGAGAAGGCAAAGTTTTCGCCGACACTGAGAATCACTGGGCCAAGGAGGTCATCTCCACCGCCTATGCCAACGGCGTCATCGGTGGCTACAGCGATACCCAATTCGGGCCCGACGATACCATTACCCGCGAACAAATGGCGGTCATGATTGTTAAAGCCGCCAATGCTGCCACCGGAACCGGTGCCGCAGATTTCTCCGACAGTGAGGCAATATCGGCTTGGGCGGCTCCTTATGTAGCCACGGCAGTCGAAAACAAATTCATGGGCGGATACCCGGACAGCACTTTCGGCCCCGCCCAGGGTGCCAGCCGAGCTGAAGCAGTGACCGTTATAGTCAACGCTCTCCCGTAGGAAGAACCTTGTGACTGGCAGCCGGCCGGACCTTGACAAGACATAGAATCAAGAAGCCCCCTGTGTCAGGTTTGAGCACCTTCCGCAGGGGGCTATTATCTAAGCCAAAGACATAGGCCTTTGTCCATTGCCAGGGCTATTAGACTAAACCCCTTGAGGTTCCATACCCAAAAGGCGGTAATAAGATAAGATGAATGAGGTCAGGGCAATAGTTTCGATGCCGGGGGATGCACTATGAAGAGCTGGAATTTTACCAATCTTAGCGGGGAGCTGGCCGGGTCGCTGGGGGATCTGGGTACTTTCCTGCCTTATGTGATTGGCGCCATCACCATCGCCCAGTTAGATGTGACCGGAGTGCTGGTCATGTGTGGGCTGATGTATCTTTTCACCGCTTGGTTCTATCGGCTGCCCATTCCGGTTCAGCCTATGAAAGTGATCGGAGCGGCCATAATAGTTGACCATTTTACTGCCGGAGAAGTAGCCGCAGCGGGTTTGATCATCGGGGTGATGATGCTGGTGATCGGGTTGACCGGGGCGATCGGCAAACTGGCGTGCATTACTCCGCCTAGCGTCACCCTCGGTATACAGGCCGGTTTGGGTATCAGCCTGGCGGCGCTGGGCATGAAGATGGTCGGCGGCGAATGGCAGATTGGACTGCCGGTGATGCTGGTCATGCTGCTGCTGCTCAACAATCGCCGTCTGCCCGCCTCTATCGTGGCCATTGTAGGGGGGACGGCTTTATCGTTCTGCTTACACCCCGAACTGAATCTGCCCGCCTTGCAGCTGGGTCTGAGCCTGCCCCACTTGGCCTGGCCGGCGAGCGTCGATTTCAGCCGGGGGTTTTGGCAGGGAGCCTTGCCCCAATTCCCGCTGACCTTGACCAATTCGGTGCTGGTGACCGCCTTCCTGGCCAGCCAGCTGTTTCCCGGCCAATCCGAGCGGGTGAACGATAAGAACCTCTGCCTGACCCTGGGGATCGGCAATCTGATCGGTGCTCCCCTGGGGATGATCCCTATTTGTCACGGCAGCGGGGGGCTGGCGGCGCATTATCGGTTTGGCGCCCGTACTCACTATGCCACCGCCTTCATGGGAGTCTTGCTGTTGTTGATCGGTCTGTTGCTTGGATCTTCAGGACTGCAGCTGCTGCAGATGATTCCTTCCGCAGTGCTGGGCGCGATGCTTTTCTACAGCGGCCTGGATCTGGTCAAACCCATCGACACCAGGGATAGTCTGGAGATGTTTGTCTTTGCGGGGGTGGTAGTGCTGAGTATCGCCGTAAATCCGGCCATAGGATTCCTGAGCGGCCTCATTGTTTACTGGTTTTCGAAGAAGGTGAAAAACGTGATCTCGCTGCAGGACTGACTTCGACCCAATGACCCCCAGGGATCGGAATAAAGCATACTATTTTCCACGTTCTCGCCTTTCTTATTAGTTCAGCCTTCTCCACAGCAGCTCGGCCACATCCATAACCTGCACGGTCTCTTCCCGTTCGGCCGCCTTGATTCCGTCGGTCAGCATGGTCAGGCAGTAGGGACAATTGGTGGCAATCACTTCGGGATCTTCCTTTAACAACTGATCGGTGCGGGTCTCATTGATACGCTTGAAACCCTCGGCGGCCTGTTCCTCCAGGAACATACGCCCCCCGCCGGCTCCGCAGCAGAATCCGAACTCTTTGGCTTTATCCAGGGGGGTAATATGGGCGCCCGCCGATTCCAGGATGGTGCGGGGAGCGGCATAAATGTTGTTATGCCGGCCCAGGAAGCAGGAATCATGATAGCTCAAACGGGTAGCAGCTGAGGAATCAGGTTTAAGCCGGCCTTCAGCCAGCAGTTGGGCCAGTATTTCCGTATAATGATAGACTTCATATCTGCCCTCCATCTGGGGATATTCGTTTTTCAAGGTGTTATAGCCATGGGGACAGAGACATATTACCTTCTTTACTCCATAGTGGTTGAAGAGTTCGATATTATGGGCGGCCAGGGTTTGGTAAAGGTACTCGTTGCCCAGGCGCCGGGCCGGGTCACCGCAACACTGCTCTTCCGTGCCCAGGTAGGCAAAGCTCACCCCAGCCCCGTCCAGGATTTTGACCAAAGCTTCACCCACCCTTTTATAACGGTCATCGAAGGCTACCGCACAGCCTCCAAATAACAAGAACTCGAACTCACGACCATCTTCGGGCAGCAGGTTCACCATGGAGCGTATGCCCCGCTCATTCAGCCAGGCTGCCCGGGAAGCCCAGCCGACTCCCCAGGGATTGTAGTTTCTTTCCAGATTGGTAAAGGTGTTTTGGACCTCGCTGGGTATATCCCCCTGCCACATGACCAGGTTGCGCCGCATTTCGATGATCTTGTCCACCTGTTCGATAAACATTGGGCAGTGATAGACGCAGCCCCGGCAGTTGGTGCATTCCCAGATCACATCAGTGGTTACCACTTCATATATCAGAGAGGCGTCAGGCGAGGGATCAACGACAGCGGCCTCATCATCGGTCAAGGCCAGGGAACCATCATCATCCAGGGAAGTCCGCTGCAGTAAAAAGGGGGCTTTGGCGTCCAGGTGTTTTTTCATGGCCTGGATCACGGTTATTTTAGGGTTCAAGGCTTTGCCGGTGTTATATGCCGGGCAGGCCTCCTGGCAGCGGCCGCAGCGAATGCAGGCATCCAGGTCCATCAGGTCCTTCCATCCCAGCTCCTCGATATTCTCCACCCCGAAATGTTCGGCCTCTTCGATATTGTGCACCATCCGTACATGGGAAGGCTCCAGGTCGCGGACATAATAAGCTATCATGCCGGTAAAGATATGCCATAACTTGGTGAAAGGCAGCGCGGCGATAAAAATAAAGGCAATGGCCATATGGAACCACCACAGGATACGATGCCAGAGCAGGATGGAAGCCGTTTCAGCACCGGCTAACAATTGAGCGCAAACCCATCCTACCGGGGATGCGGTGCGCTCGTATAGTATGTTGGAAAGCAGGGGTGACATGTTTATCTGGGCGGCAATCCGGGCCCCTTCGATGATGTAACCGGTCACCAGGATGGCGAATATAAGCAGCAGGATCCAGCCGTCAAGGGGGCGGGTGTCATTGAGGCGATCCGGTTTGACCAGATATCTGTTCGCCGCCAGGATTATCACCCCTATGGTAGCCAGCAGGCCGAAGATATCCGCAATGGCTGAAGCAACGACGTAATTGCCACCTATCATAGGCGGGAAGTTTATTTTGCTCCAGGCTCCCCAGGCGATAGTGGCCAGGAAGAGGACCACAAATCCCCAAAAAAGGAAGAAGTGATTGACGCCCACCACCGGTTTGCGGATAACCTGCCTTTGCACGAAGGTATTTACCAGCAGGGACCACAGTCTTTTCTCGCCGGCATCAGTGCGGTGTTGTTCCCCCCGGCCGGTTTTCCATATCTTGATCCGCTGGTAAGAACCATAGAGGAAAAAACCGATAGGAATCAGCATGATGATATATATGATCCATTCATAGGGGATATTTGCTCCCACTACTCGCATCGGCTTATCATAGCTGCCCTGGAGGGGAATAAAACCAAACACCCTCATTTCTAGTCCTCCCACTTATCGGCCATAAAAAGGCGCCTCCGGGTACGACGGCACTCCATGACCTCCGCATTTTTAATGTATTCTGCCCTGAGTGCCGGATGAATATGCCTGCAATCGGAGTTTTTGCCATTCATCGTGCCAGTCGGCTGTTGCCGGAGATTGCGGGTGTTCGTGATATAGTGGTCATGGATTGGAGCTGGAAAGTGAGGTCAGGGAAGTCGGCCGGGCTTTCCTCAGGTCATAATGGAGAACAACTAAAGGGAAACAAAGAAAACAGGAGGGCAATTCGCCCTCCTGTTTAATCTCGTTAAACCATCGGTACTATTTGGCCGGGGTGTTCAGGCCAGCTCCGTTGCAGTTGCCAGCCCGGTTGCCAAACCCCTGGCCACTACCCATGCCCTGGCCATTGCCCATACCCTGGCCTTTGCCAAATCCAGCTCCGCCATTCTGACCCATTCGGGCCTGGCCGTTACTGGTTCCATCACAGTTGGCCTGATTTTCCTGTATGTTCTGGTAGATGGTGTTGGCCTGTTCCTGGGTTAGCCGGCCCTCGGCCACCCGCTCATCGAGGATGACCTTTTTTTGCTCCAGCATCTGGGTCTTGAACTCTTCCAGCTTGCCCGCCTCGTTGGCGATGGCTCCATAAGTTTGGCCCGCTTGCCGCTGCTGCTGCAGTTCGGACACGCTTTTACCGGTAAGGTTGGCGGCTATTTCAGCCGGGGTCAGGGAGGTGGCGGCATAAGCTGCTCCGCCGGCTCCCAGCACTGCAGCTACCGTAAGGGCAGCCGCCCATTTCTTCAATCCTTTCATTACATTCACGCCTTTCTGACTAAATTTGTTTTGAGCTATGGTTTGATTATAGAGAGCAATTGTGATGGAAGTATGATAGAAACCAAAAAAGTCGGTGAAAACAGGTGGTGCTTTTTAACATTTTTTTAGATCCACCCAGAAGGTTGTTTTAAGCCCTGCCTGGCTGTCCACCCCGAAAGGTGCTCCATGGGCTTCCAGCACCGCTTTGACTATCGCCAGGCCCAGCCCGGAACCAGTGGAACCAGCTATACGGTGGGATGATTTATAAAACCGATCCCAAATATGCGGCAGGTCCTGCTCGTCAATGCCGGGACCGGTATTGGTCACTTCCAGGCGGACCTGGTCATTTATGGGGAAAGCGGAGATGGTGATACGGCCGCCCGGATTAACATAATTGTAAGCATTGCTGACCAGGTTATATAAGACCTGTTCAATCCGGGCCTCATCCCCATAAGCCCTCAGGCCATCATCTGCTTCCACCTGCAAGGCCACCCCGGTCTGCTGACCCAGCAAATCATACCGTTGGGCGGCGCGGCCGAGCAGTTTACGAATATCGAAGCAATCCTGCCGGAGATGCATTTGTCCCGACTGCAGCTGGGAGAGATTGAGGATATCGTTTACTATTTGGCTGAGCCGCCGGGTTTCTTCGATAATGATCCCCAGTTGCCGGGCACGTTTTTCCGGAGACTCCCCGGTTACATCCCGGAGGGTCTCGGCATAGCCCTGGATCAGGCTCAAAGGGGTGCGCAGCTCATGGGAAACGTTAGCGATCAGATCCTTGCGCAGCTTCTCTATCTGGGCCAGCTGTTCACCCAGGTGGTTGATGGTCCGGGCCAGTTGACCGATTTCATCCGCCTGGGTGATAGTTGTCCGGGCGGAAAAATCGCCGGTGGCCATCTGTTGGGCCGCCTGGTTGATTTCCAGAACCGGGCGGGTAAAAGTGCGGGCCAACAGGAACGAAATCAGCAAGGCGGCCCCCAACAGAATAATGGATATATAAATGAGCTGCCGCTGCAGGATAGAGACGGTTTCGTCCATCGGGGCCAGGGGTACGCTTAACATCAATACCCGCTCAACCTGTCCCTCGTCGCCATCTGGAATTCCTATCAACAGATAATTGCTGCCCAGCCGGGGGTGGGTGAAAGTGGCTGTGTTTTTGGTCCCGGTCAAAGCGGTTTCATAAACCTGGCCGCGGATGCTTCGCATCATCATTACCATTTGCCCGTTCATGGCGGAGGAAGTCTGGTAAAGGGTCTTGCCGCTCGGGTCCAGTAACTGGATGCTCAGGTTGTTATCGTAGGCCAGGAGATCCATCTGATCGGCAAACTCGGCCTGATTATCGTCCCGCAATCCCATTATGGTGGCAGCCCGGTTTTCAATCTCGCTTATTTTCATCTGCAGATAAAACCTATCGAGAAAAACTATTTGGAAGAGCCACAGCAAGACCAGCACTACCAGTACCAGGCTCATCATCCCGGCCCACAATTTAGAACGGATACTTTTCATTATTTGCCCCCAGCCTCAAATTTATAGCCCGTTCCCCAGACTGTCACTATATAATTCCGGTAGACGCCCAGGCTCTCCCGCAGCATTTTGACATGGGTATCGACGGTGCGGGTGTCACCAATATAATCGTAACCCCAGACCGAATTCAGCAGTTGTTCGCGGGAGAAAACCCGGTGGGGATTGCGGGCAAAGAAGCTGAGCAGCTCGTATTCCTTGGGAGTGAGGCTGATCAACCGACCATCCACCTTGACCGTGTGGGAATCGAAATCAAGCCTTAAGCCTTCAAAAACTGCTTGGGGGCTGGAATCATTGCCAACCGAACGGCGCAGAATAGCCTTGATCCGGGCCAGCAGTTCTTTGGGACTGAAAGGCTTGGTCAGGTAGTCGTCCACCCCTAATTCGAACCCCAGCAATTTATCGTATTCCTCTCCTCGCGCGGAAAGCATGATAATGGGCACCTGCGAGACCCGGCGGATTTTCCGGCATAGGTTCCATCCGTCCATAATGGGCATCATCACATCGAGGATAATCAGGTCATAGTGCTCTCGCTGGAACAAATCCAGCCCTTGCTGGCCGTCCGCGGCTTCATCCACGGCGAAATTCTCCAAGCTAACATATTCCTTGATCAAATCCCTGATCAGGGCTTCATCGTCAACAATAAGGATCCGGGCATGGTCCATGAGCCTACCCTCCTCATCCTGCTTATAAGCAAAGGATACTATGTTTCTATCATAAAACCAAAATGTGATGGAAGTATGAAAAAAATTCTTTCATGACGTTTTGCGTCTCAAGAACGGAATGGTTATAGGTGAGACTTTTGCATATTCGCAAGCCCAGTAGTACTGGGATTTCCGGGGTATAAAAAAAGGACTTCACCCCCATTTTCCCGAAATTCATAAGTGACAAAACCAACGAAGACGGGGAGAGTGAAGTCACTTATGAATATTCGACAGGGCTGCGTGTTTACCTTCGAAGATGCACTAAAAATGCAACCAAAATCTAGACTCGAGAATATTATTGACACCCTCGATTTGAGCATTGTTCTTGCTCAACTGGATAAACCCGACAAGAGTGTCTGTGGCCCCAAACCCTACCCAGTTCATGCAATGTTGAACGCATTGGTTGCTATGCGCCTGGAAAACATGAACGGGTTTACTCAACTCGTTGAGCGACTGACGCATGATCCTTACCTCAGATATGTTTGTGGTTTTGAACCCTTTGGCTCGGCCCCCAGTATATCTTGCTTCAGCCGTTTTTACGCCCGGCTAGCCAAGTCCGGTTGTCTGGAAAGTTTGTTTGTATCGTTGGTTAAACAAGCTGAGAATATGGGGCTTCTTGATCTTTCGACGGTAGCCATTGATGCTACCAAGGTTGATGCCTACGAAAAGTCGATTCCCCGCAAGAAGGTGGTCCAGGATGGCAAATCCGCTGACTGGGGAATCAAGCGCGACACTAACGGCAATTCCATCAAGTGGTTTGGCTACAAGGTTCATGCTGTCTCCGATGTAAAGTCCGGGCTTCCTGTAGCCCTTAAGATAACTCCCGCTAACACCCATGATTCGGAAGTCGTTACGGATTTATTGACGCAATGCACCAACAACATCCAGTCCCATGTCAGCTACTACACCATGGATGCCGCGTATGACCAGCACGGCATCTATGAACTGATCCGGGATAAGTACCATGCACAGGCTATCATTCCGCTCAACAAGCGCGGTGCCAAACAACCCCCGGCGGGATTTGACTGGGATGGAACCCCTATCTGTTCGACCGGTCAGCGGATGGTATATTGGGGCTCCAGTAAGGGCGTAAACAAGTTCCGATGTCCCCACATCTTGGGCAAATGCAATTGCCCGTTCGGCTCTGCCTGGTGTTCTGATAGCAATTATGGAATGGTGGTGAAGACCAGCGTCCGCAAAGATCCAAGGCTATTTACCGCGCCCCACCGGGACACGGAGAATTGGCATAAGATCTACAACCAGCGCACCTATTCGGAGCGCTTGTTCAGTCGCCTAAAGGAGAACTTGGGCTTGGAAACGGGCCTAAGGGTGGGGAAACACGAAAAAGTAACAGCCCACGTATACCTATGTGCGGTGACCATGTTTGCTGCTGTGATAGCGGTCAACAAGAACAACAAGCCGAAAGTCCTAGCTGCATAGCTGATTGATAGAATTTTGAAAGAACAATCCCATGAAAGGGGGGAGTATCCCTTATGGAGTTTACCGATTGTTTCCTGAGAATTGGAGATATTCAGTTTAATGTTGGCCTGGGGAAATTTCTGCTTGAAATTGCTGATGGATCCGGGTAAGGCATAGTTGCCGGATGTACAGCTGGAGCCAATAATCAACTGATGACCGGAGCTTAAAAAATGATTGATGTCATTATTCATGGATTGTTCCATATCCAGGAAACGAGTCGTATATTCGTAGGCTATTTTCCCTGCTTCGGTGAGTTTAACACCTTGGGAGGTACGGGTGAAGAGCTTGACACCTAAAGCTTCTTCCATGGTTTGAATTTTACTGCTGACTGCCGGTTGAGAAAGATGCAGCAGCTTGGCAGCTTTGGAGAAACTTTTGGTTTGAGCAACTATAGAAAATACCCGGAATTGATCTAACATTTATCCGACTCCCCGGTATGCCTGTTTAATCCTCTCCCCAGAGTCATACGGCAATACCTTTTTGCTTTTATGAGAAAGATAACAGAACAATTACTTAAAGTACAATAGAAACGCTTGGATGGAAGCATGGCGATCCATAAGAAAGCCGGCGGAAATAACCTCCGCCGGCCAGGTTGTCACAATCGGCTGTTTGATAGTTGGCATCTCTCCGAGCTCAAGGACGGGACTTAATCGTCGTCCTCGTCATCGTCTTCGTCGTCTTCATCATCGTCGTTATCATCGATCCCCCCGGCGCCCTGGCCGTTTTTCTTTATCTTGCCGTTGGGGAGGTACACGACCTGATCATTGTCAGCTGACCCGTTCATCTTTTTAAGCTGGCCCGGGGCTGTGGCCTTGCCCTTGCCATTGCCGTTGCCATTGCCATTGCCCTTGGCGGGAGTCACATCATCGTAATCATCATCGTCGCTGTCCTGGGATTTTAGGTTGGGATTGCCATTGCCGCGAATCGCTTTGATCTCCTGTTGGATCTGCTTGACGGAATAATCCATATTATCCTCGGCTAGTTCCGCTATCTCATCCATGTCATCGGCAGTTGCGGCGGTCTGGTTTTCGGCCTCCCACCATTTCTGGAAGAGGTTCATCCGACCCGGGGAAATACCCAGCGCCTTGGCTTCGGCGGCCCGGGCATGACTCACTGCCGCCTGGCCTACCTGAGCCCCGACCTCGTTCTTCTTTAACGCCTCATTTGTGCCTTCTTCGGCATCCTTGAGCAATTTTCCGGCCTTTGTCTGGTCGTCGGTGACCGCCGTCAGTTCAACAAATGAGGTATCATCCTTTTCTATGTATCCTTTATCTACCGCAGCATCGACGATAAGGTTGACGGCCCGGTTCACCTTCATGCCGATCACGTCCACATCGGTCAAGATGGCATCGCCATCATCATTGAGAGCTGTGGCGCTTATGACCCTGCCCAAGGGGTTGATACCCAGTTCGATACTGGGGTTGATGTCCACGCATAAATAAGAAGTCGGGGTGGAATAGACAAATCCTCCCCCTACCAGCAGCAGCAGTGCCACGCAGGCGGCTATGGCGAATTTCTTCATTTCATTCATCCTCCTTTTTACAACCTTGGATGGGGCTTGGTTCCAGGCAAAATCCGTCCTAAGACGGGTTTCCGTGCGGCTGACCAGGGCCTCATCAGCTCCGATCCGATCCAAAGCTGATTTAAAACGTTCCTTCATATCCTTTTCCCTCCAGTCTCTGTCTCATAAGTTCCCTGGCCCGATGCAGCTGCGAGTAGATGGTATTCTCGCTGCGCTGCAGCAACTCCGCCATCTGGGGTACAGTGTACTCCTGGTAATAATAGAGGTAGATTACCGCTTTGTACTTGTGGGGAAGGGATAGCACCTCCTGCAGGATATCGCTTTCGCCCGCGTCACCGGCGGGGAGTTCCAGGTTCTCCATCAGGTCGATCCGTTTCCACCAAGATCCCTTCAGCAAATCTTTGCACTGGTTGATGGTTACCCTAATCAGCCAGGCTTTTTCGTGGTCTTCGTCTTTGAAGGAGAATCCCTGGCGCAGCAGCTTCAGGAAAACTTCCTGGAAAACGTCGTCCACTTCTGGCCGGCGGCCCAGGTAGACGAAACAGATTCGATATACCATATCCGAATACTTCTGCAGAGCCGCGGCTATGTCATCGTGGTCCGGGTGCAAAACTGCCATAGTAATCTCCTCTACTGGAAACACGACCATCATGAGACAATCCTTGCGTCGGAAAGGGAAAAATTTTTTTAACTATAATACGAAAATCGCCCGGCAGCTTATCAAAAAAAAACCCTCCGCGGGAGGGATCAGTCAGGGGGGCCAATGTAGGCTTCCTTGACTCCATGAATCCTCTCCGGGAAGGGATTGTCCCGTAAAGCTTATTTGCATGTGGGCGCTGTTATACTCGAGATCGAAATCAGCATACTTCTCTGCAAATCGAGAATTCCGGGTCTTTAGTCAGCATATCCATTGCCTTGGCAGTGGCGGAAGTCGAATGCTTTGAAGTCATGTGAGCGTGAACAGCCTCCACGGTTTTCCATCTGCCGATGGTATACCAAACGTCGGCATTCTGGACATCCTGGAAGAGGAGATAATCGTTACAGTCTGGTTCTTTTCTAGTCTCCCGGGCCATGGTCACGAAGGTTTGTTTGAACTCTTCTACCCGCTCTGGTTTGACACTAACTTTGGTAACTAAAACAATCACAAAGACTGCTCCTTTCTATGAATTTCTATTAAATATATGTAGTCGTCGATTTGGTCTCCACAAACAATTTTATATTCTCATGATCTCGTAAACAAGATGCATTATTGCCATTTTGAGGAAGGGAACGGATTACGTATTGACTGTCATCAACCGATCCCCTATAAAAACAAATTATGAGGTACAGGGTTCAACATGTTTCTACATGGACTGGCTGTTATAATAAAACCAGTTCCGATCCGACGCAGTCCCTCTACTTATGGCCGGGCAATTTGTGCCTGGCCATTTCTTTTTCCGATTAGACGGCAGTGATGGCAATACATGAACAATTCCACCCGGTCGCCTGCTGGTTACCGGGCGGAACTGCTGGTATCCGTGTGCACCCCGGCAGCTCTCAGGGCCAAATCCCAGGTTCCAGCTGCTGCGGTGCGATTGCAGCGGGACTACCCGCGGTTATTTGCTCAGCTTGGCGGTCAGGGCCGGCAGGACGGTCTTGAGGTCACCAACAATACCGTAATCGCATTGGTTGAAGATCATGGCGTTTTTATCAGAGTTGATGGCGATTATGGTGCGGGCCGAACTTACCCCCACCATATGCTGCACCTGCCCGGAAATACCGATGCCAATGTACAGCTCGGGTTTGGCCATAACTCCCGATACCCCGATATAACGAGCTTTGTCCATCCATTTCTCTTCCTCGGCGATGGGACGGGTGCAGCCTACTTCAGCGCCGATAGCCGCCGCCAGTTGCTCCGCCAACTGTAGTTCTTCCGGAGAGGTGAATCCGCGCCCTACCGCGACTATCCGTTTGGCGGCCCGCAGGTTTACGCTCTCCCCAGCTTTGATCTTGCGTTCCAGGCATTTGACGGTTGGGGCGGGGGCAATAAAGGGCACCTCCACCAGGTTGGCGGCCTTGCCGGTGTCAGTCGCTTCGAAAATCCCTGCGCTCACAGTGGCTACGGTGGTGGGGGCGGTGGAACGCTCGGTGCTGAGAGCCGCTCCTCCATAGACCATGCGTTGGGTGACTACCCCGTTGTCGACAGTGATCTGAGCGGCATCGGCCAGCACGCTGGTGCCTATGGCGGCAGCTATTATCCCGGCCATGAGACGGCCTTTGCGGCTCGATTCCACCAGCACCAGACTGGGCTGTTCGGTTTTGATTAGATTTATAATAGTTGGCGCGTAGTGCTCCAGGATACGTTCATTGCTCAACTCACCCAGGTAATAAACCGTGTCGGTGCCACCAGCCTGGCTCTTGTCACCAGCCCAGATGAGAGCGGTGGTTTCGCCCAGTTGGGCCGCGCCCTGGGCCAGTTCCCGCATGGCGTCCACGTGTTCGGCAAATACAAATACTTTGGCTAGTTTACTCATTTTCCACACCCCCTCAATTAAAGTACTTTACGAAGGTTGTCGGCCAGCTGGCTGATGTTCTCATCGCTGTCCCCTTCGAGTACTATCTGCTTGCGCTCGGCTTTGGGCGGGGCCAGGGTGCTGATGACCTCGATATTGCTGGCGGCGGTCATCGCCAGGTCGCCGGCCCCCCAAACGGTTATCGGCTTCTTGCCGGCGGCCAGGATTTCTTTCAATCCGGGAATGCGGGCCTTATTGATATCGGTAGTCACTGACAATACTGCCGGCAGGGTGACCTCCAGCACCTCGACTTCATTCTCCAGGGTGCGCTCCACCTCCAGCTTTTCGCCCCGGGGGGTGATGCGGCTGACTGCATTGAGGTTGGCAAAGCCCAATAACTGCCCCAGCAGGGGGCCCACCTGTTGGGAATAGATGTCGCCTGAGCCTTCTCCGCACACTACCAGGTCCACTCCGCCGATCTTGGTGATGGCGGCAGCCAGGATGCTGGCGGTGGCAAGGGCATCGATGGAATCCAAGGAGTCGTCGGCGACGCCGAACAATGCGCCAGCCCCGCGGGATAACATGGCCTTCTGCAGCTTGGTATTCTTGAGGCCTTTGGGGGTGCCTATACTGACCAGGAGCGGTTCCTCGCTGCCGGTGGCTTCCTGTAGCTGTACCGCGGCCTCCACGGCGTTAAGATCATACTGGCCGACTTTCAGCTCAGCTTTGCTTAAATCCAGGGTATGATCGGGTTTTATTGATATATCCTGTTCTTCTGGCACTGCTTTTACACACGCGACTATTTTCATCCTCTTCACCTCGACTATCTATTTTCCTAATATTAAACCAGTTAAGCGGCTGAGTACAATGCCAGGGACACAATATCCTGCCAGGATTTGGGTTTTACGGCGGTGAACCTACGATGTACCGGGAGTTGAGGGAAAAAGTGGATGACAAAACATGGCGGCTGTCGTGATGAGATAAAGGTTGTCGAGAAGTGCAGAATATGGTAATTTAAGTGAATGAATAAAAAGTTGCCCGTTGAGAAGATTATGGCCTTGACCCATGTGGTGGCTGATCATCTGGCCATCACATTACCTGATGATGCGGTCATGGCGGGCAAGCTTAACCTGCAGAATCCACATCCGCTGGTGGTGAAGAGTAACTTCTACACCCTGTGGATCGATCGCTACTATATCGCCTACAGCCACGACGATGAACACGAGATTCATTATGTGTATTTGACCGAGCACCATATCAAAGAGGAAATGGAATCCTACCTGGATGCCAAGGGCGCGTCGTCGCTGCCTGGACATATCGAGCAGCAATTTCGCTATGCCTACCAGAATATGGCCGAACATGAAAAGAAATTTTGGATCTTCAACCGGCAAGCCGCGGGGGGAGAATCAATCTCATAAGGCCGAAGCCAATAGACATACTAAAGCCCGCCGGAAATCTCGTTCCCGGCGGGCTTTTGTGCATCTGTCTATTCAGAGGTCCAGCTTCTCCACCCGGGCGCTGCGGTCAGTCAGGTATTGCTCACCCACCCAATCTCGGAAAAGCCGCGGCGGCTCGCTGGGACTGGCGGGGTCGTCGAGCGCCTGCCAGGCGGCCGCAGCCGACGAGAAGTATTCCGATAGCTCCACTACCAACAAGCCATTGGGGGTTTGCTGCGCATACAAGGCGGCCCACAGGCCCGGCTCAATATGATCTACACTGAGAATGCAGTTCATCTTCGCCTTGCCTAAACGGCAGGTACCGCCCTTTGCTTCGATCCAGACCTTGAAATTTATAATATTCATGTCTCTACTTGGCGTCAATCTTTCCCATTCCTTTCATGATATTTAGCCCCACCGCCAGTACGAACCATTTGGGAGCGGGATCGTCGGGGTGGTGGTTATCCGTTATCAACTGGCAAGCCCGGGCTTCGGATACCAAAGAATCTTTCCAGGTGATCGGCACGGTTTCAGGTAGGCCGGCATTCACTTCGGAGTCCACCGGCAGCCAGCTGCTCTCCGGCCAGGGAAAATGAATGCCTGGGCAGTCGGTGGTGGCCACATCCTTATGGCGCAGTACCTCCAGCCTGGTCCCATAGCGGTCTTCCAGGTAATCGAGCAGCCTTGCCAGCGAATCCATCTGGCTTCTCGAGGGTGGTTGCATCATGAAATTACCGGTCAGGCAAATACCGATGCTGTCCCGATTGGCAGCGGAGCCGGCGTGGGCGCCCACCGCATCCAGGGGACGGCCTGCCTCTACAGCTCCATCGGCCCGTATGACGGCATGATAGCCGATACCGCTCCAATCCTTCCGCCGGTGCCAATCATGAATGACTGATGCGGATACGTCAGGACTGGCAGAATGGTGGATGATGACGCGGCGGGTGTATGTACGGGACTGGAGCGAACCGAAGTCGAATTGGTTAGGGATGATTTCAATCATCAAGCCTCCCTGGCAGTGGTCCGGGCCGCCGACAATGACCGGACGGCATCCTGGCTGGGCATCAGCAGGATGGCCTCGCGCAGGGAGTTGATGGCCTCGGTCAAGCAAGTCACCTTGCTCTCCACCCGCACCAGCAGGAACAAGGATACCGCAATCGGAAAGCCAACGTTGGCAATAATATTAAGCAAATCTTCCATATTTAGGTCCCCTTTACAAATAATACGCCGGGGAAGGTCCCCGGCGATGGTCGAAATCAGTATTTATACCAGAGTCAGGTCGGCAGTGCTGGTGGTAACTACCTGGGCTTTGACTTTGCCGGTGATGTTGCCGCCGGGGCTGGTGAAAATGTTTTTGGCTACTACATTATCCATACAGGCCGATACTTCAGGGCCAGTCAAGCTCTCTTTGGCTTCATAGACACGGATTACCTTGGTCCGGCCCAATTCAGTAGAGAAACTCATCTCCAGAATCCTCATGCGTTATCCTCCTTTCCCAATTGATTCTTTCATTGGTGCTAGATGACTTCTTCAAGTTCATTGGTGGACCGGCGCTGAATCGAAGTCATGGTCAGGTCCTGCAGGCTGTCGAAGCCGTTTACACCGGCGACCACGTCGAAAACGTCCGCGTCGCTGGCCTCGACCTTTAGATCGGAATAGCGGCGAGTCACAGTCTTGCCGGCATTATTGTAGACTAGGGCTACATCGCTGGCGATGGGGGTGGCGTTTACTGCCATCAGATTTCCTCCTTCCTCAAATTTAGTAGTCCGGGAGGGTACTCCTGAACCCTGGACTTAGCTTAAACCTGCGGAGGAATCGGCGGCGAACGGGTTAAAATACGTTAGAGCGGCTGGCTGACCGCTATTTTTCAGGCAAATTGCCGCTGACCAGGGAGGACAAATCCATTTGCAGCCTTATTAAGGTGGGGTAAATCGAGATATAGAAGGATTCTTACAAGCTGGAAGACCAGGCAGCGGGGGCCGTTTTAGATTCAGGGCAGGGGATGGAATCAAGACCCGCCCTTAGGCTGTCAGGAGAGGCTGAGGGCTGCATTAAAAGGAAATACCCGTTCAATCGACGTAATAATTTACGTCTCAGTCACGGGTATTTTCCTAACGCCTTGCGTTTAGCTTCATATTATTTTTCTGCCAAGATATCAACTTTCCATGACGGACCGAGGGGCTTAAAATGTTTACCGGATGGTTACCGCGCGGCTGGCGCCGTCCCAGTAGGCAGTGTAACCAAATATCTTGACAATATGGGCGATGGGCAGACAAGCCCGGGAATTACTGATTTCCGGAGCAGTATCCATTGTAACCGCCGATCCGTTCACATACATGATTGGACTGCCGATCTCCAGTCTGACCGTGGTGGTGCCCTTCGTTAAGGTTACCGTGCGGGTATTAGCATTCCAGACTATATCCTTATCCGCTATACCCACCGAATTCCCCACCGGTCTGATGGGCAGGTAAGTACGGCTGTTCTTGATATAGGGGGCGGCTTCTCCCGCTTGATAGGATCCGCGGATGTTGTAATAGGAGGAGCCGATAAAGAAAACGCTGGGAGCGCTGGAGCGGGTCACTTCAAAGCTCCGCAGGGTTCCATAACTGGTACCCCCGTCATTGGTGGCGTAGGCCTTGACGTAGTAGTTGCCCGGAGCCAGGCCAGTCAACTGGTAGCTGAAGGTTTTGTCTTCCGCAATCCTGTTGCCCACCTTTATTTTGTTCGGGGTATTGCTGGTGGTCCCGTAGTAAAATCCATAGGCTTCGATGTCAGAGTCACCTTCATCGGTGACCACCCCATAAAGGGTGGCATAGCCATCTCCAGTGGTGACTGCTTTGGTGGTGACGGAGGGCTTTTCATCGCCTTCCTCGGTGAAAAAGCTGCGTACGCTACCATAAGAGATCCCTTCCGCATTACGGGCATAGGCCCGGAAATAATAACGGGTATCCGACTTCAACCCGGTCAGCTTGTAGCTGAAGTCATCTCCTTCGTCAATTCGGCTGCCCACTTTTTTCTTGGTTGAGGGGGAGGATTTGGTCCCATAATAGAATCCGTATTCGGTGATCCTGGAAGCGCCAATAGAGTCAATTTCCCCGTTTAATCGGGCGCTGTTGGAGGTTATGCTGGTAGCAGAATCGGTAGACACCTCCGGCCGGTCTTCAGCTCCACTGTCAGTGGTGGTGAAAGTGCGGGTAGTGGCGGATAACACGGTGCGCTCCCGGCTATTGTCATAGATGATATAAGCCCTGAACCAATAGCGGGTATCGGGTTTAAGACCGTTGATCGTTGCTTCAAATTCTTCATCTTCATCCAAGTTACCGGTCCCAGCTCTTATCTTGGCGTCGCTCGTAGTCACATTATCATCATCATCATAATAGAAACCGTACTCAACCACATCGTAGGTCCCCGCTGAAGTCAACCGGCCGTTCAGGGTGGCTGAGTCGTCATCGATGGAAGAAGCGCTTAAAGCAGTGACGGTCGGGGCGGCGGCGGTGGCCTCAGCCGGCAGCAGGAAAGATGGGGCCAAGAAAACAAAGGCAAAAACAAGGATTAACAGAAGGCTTAATGGTCCGTTTTTCTTATTCAATACAATCCCTCCTATCTCATGTTACCTACAGCGTTTAAGGAAACGGCAACCTGGGAAGAGAAGAAATCTAAATTGCTGGCTGGAATACTGGGGAGCGGTTGCCATCAGGAAAGCAATGGGTTCTATAAGTTCCCCCCCTTCATTATTGATGGGACAGTAAAGAACACTTAAGGGTAGCCCTATAAAAGGCTACCCACCCAGGTATGCTGACTTCTAACGGAAGAAATGCCATGGGCGGCCTAAACCCGTCCCGGTATTACCCTTCTCGGCCATCCATTTTCTTGGATAGCTTTGACCGTCAAGAGTTATTCATTTTCTATTATGATACCATACCCGATTATGCTTCTCAATATCTGCCAATTGTGGGTCGGATCATATACTCGCCGGGATTTTGTTGGAGGAGATCGGAAAAATAATGAAGCGGGGGATATCGTTAGCCGGGAGTTTTGGCCAGGCTGATGATGTCCTTCTTTTATGTTACAGAACCCCATCGTCATTCACTTTGAAGAACCACACATAGAATTTTCGGGAAAGAAAGAAGGTAATAAACAAGCTAAGCCAAGTGGCGTACCAGGTCCAGTGGATGTAGTTGATGCTGGCGGTGTATCTTTCCGCCCCAACTTCAAGCACAGTCATGACTGTGCAAAAAATAAAATAGTGCATGAAGCGCCGTAACCAGCCTTGGCCTTCCGGGTAGGTCATCATAAAGATCGAGCAAAGGGATGGGTAAATAAAGTATTCAAAGGAGAAATGCACCTTGGTGGCATTGCTGAAAAACCGGACCGGGTATTCGATCAGGCCGTAGTGTACCACGGCCAATCCCAGCGGCCAAGTGATAGTCTGTTTAAAGAAAAAAACCACCAGCGCTTCCCGTAATCGGCTTCTAGGTACATAAACCACCAGCATGACAACGGTGATCAAGATGATTACTATTTCCGGGATCCGTTCCCAAGGCATCGTTAATCTCCACTCTTTTTATACTAATACAGGCGGCCAAGGCCGGATATAATCTAGCTTTTGCCAACAGCCCGAAAACAATACCTGAAGTTCGCCAGACATCTCAGGAGTTACCAATCGGTAGCTGGTTTGGTTATAATGAAACCAGGGGTGGTAAGGTGCTGAAGTTCTTGAAAAACGGGCTGTTGCCGCCCGGTGACCACGAGATCAGCCTGGCTGAACTGGAGCAGTTTATCCGGCAAGGACCTGGGGGCGGAGGTTGCTGGGACACTGCCTGGCGATTGCAGCTGCTGGAGGAGTTCAAGCAGCGTTATGCGCAATTGGCCGCGGTAGGTATCACCGAGGTCTACATCGATGGTTCCTATGCTACCGATAAGTACCATCCCAACGATCTGGATGCCTATTTCGTGGTACCGCGCCAATTATGGAGGAAATCCGCCGAAGCTGCTTTGAAAGAGATTGACCCGGAATTCTGGCGTTTTGAGACCGTATCCGATCCCAGCGGCAAACGGGGTTATCCCATGGCGTTCCTGCGCCACATCGAGATGTTCCCGGTCTACCAGGAGCATACTCCAGCCTGGGCCGACTGCCTGGAGATGATCGATCCCAAGATCAGCTTCTTCCGGACTGACAAGTGGTCCAACCGACCCAAAGGCATCATTAAAATAACGGAGGTGCCGACATGATCAAAACCGAGCGGCAATATCAGCAGGCCTGTCGCAAATGCCTGGAAGGGCAGGAGAAACTGCAGAACCAGATCGAGGGCATGAAAGAGCGTGGTTATGATGATGACGAGATATGCGGTCTGACTGCCTGCACTATCCGGTTGCTGGATGAGAGCCGTCAGGCCATAGACCTGTATCGGCGACTGAAAGCCAAGGATTTGGGCGCTCTGGCGGAGCTGCCCCTGAACCGCCAATTGATCGGTTTGCGCATATTCCTGGGCCTATCCCGGTCCGAGCTGGCCAGCCGACTGGGGATTTCCCGTACCGAGGTAGCCAGGAATGAGGAAAACGAATACCGCGACCTGACCCTGGAGGGCTATCAGCAGTTGCTGAACGTGATGGGGCTGAAGATGATCCCCGCCTATATCGAGGGTGATTGGCCGGATGCCGCTGTCTGGCGGGAAGAAGTGACCCCGCTGGCATCGACCCAATCCTTCCGGGTTGTAATCGGCTGATGATATGAGGGCGGACGTATGGCAATGAGGATTTTAGCGGTCGGAGATGTGCATGGGGCATTCGAGCGGCTCAACTACCTGATCGACCAGGAGGAACCGGACATAATCCTGCAGGTGGGTGACTTTGGCTATTGGCCGCGCCTGGAGGATCAGGAACTGGTGAAAATAAATACCAGCCGGACCCGCGTCTACTTCTGTGAAGGCAACAATGACGATCTGGATCACCTCAATGCCTTGGTCAAAACACCGGGCCAGCCGGTGGAGATCGCTCCCAACATTATATATATGCCCCGCGGTTCAGTGCTGCAGCTGGATGATGGGCGAAGGGTGCTGTTCATGGGCGGGGCTAAATCAGTCGACCGCTGGCGCCGTTACGAAGGCTGGGATTGGTTTCCGGAAGAGATCATAACCGAGCGGGACCTGGCCCAACTGCCTGATACGTCTATAGACATAGTCATCTCCCATACCTGCCCCGAGGAGTTCCCCATCGAAAAAGCGCGCCGTCAGAAGATCAAGGACATTGATCCTTCCCGACAAATGCTGTCCCGGGTATTGCACAAATATCGTCCGTCCTTGTGGTATTTCGGGCACTGGCATACCTGCGGCGAGGGCACTTACCAGGACACTACCTGGGTATGTCTGAATTGGGTGCGCTTCTCGGCCACCTGGTGCCGCCTCCTACCTGGCCCTATTTAACCGTAACTAATTTGGTGCCATCCCGGCTATCGATGGTCCCTTGCCTGAGTCACCAGGGCGCAGCAATTGCCGGCCAGGGTGGACTCTTAAAACCTATACCAGCAAAGGCTTAGCCAGTAATCTTATGTGGCGGCCGGATCTGGCGCATAAAAACGCCCAGGACCAAGCGGCCATGGGCAGGTATTGTGGATTTCGGGAACCTCACATTTTCGGTCTAGTGATGGTTACTCTCCTTTTCTATCCCGTCCCTGCATTTGATTCAGCTCGGTAGATCCAGTCCTCCCCTCCACATCATTCAGTTCGGTTGACCCAGTCTGTCCCTTCATTTCATTCAGTTCCGTCGGTCCAGTCCGTCCCCGTATTTGATTCAGTTCATTACTTCCAGTCCGTCCATTCATTTCGTTCAGTTCCAGGTCGGTCCGATCAATCCTTTTATCTGTTTCATTAAGCTCTATCCGTTCGTTCCGCTCATTCCGTTCACCTATAGGTTTGCGGGCGGTAGAAGCCGGGCGTTTCATCATCATACCTACCAGCCACACCAGCCAGAATCCGATGAAAACCACGGTGACAATGACCAATATGTTCGCAATGAGGTCGATATTCATGTGCAGCCCTCCTTTCAATAAAATAAACAACACGACATCTTCGCTATTAGTGTGTTCACATGGTCTTGAAAAAAAACTTCCTTATTTTTGTTGCTGTGTATTAACCGGTGTTTGGCTCCGCGTCACCATAACAGACCAAAAATCGTAGGGTAATAAATATGGCGCCCGCCCTTTGCGTTTGAGTCTCTCCGAACCGGGTGGTTTTATAAATTAAAGCGAGAAAGGTACAATAAGAACAGAGAACCGTTCATGCGTTGGACAGTATTCAGGGGCTAAGGAGCCAGGCCATTTACCCGAAATAGGTGAGAAACGATGCGGGAAGCGACCGGCTGAGAAGGGCTGACATAATAATGGATCGAACTATTCTTCATTGCGATCTCAATGCCTTTTATGCTTCGGTGGAATGTCTCTACCGCCCGGAGTTGAAAGAGGTGCCGATGGCGGTGGGCGGTGACGCCGAGAATCGCCGGGGCATTATCCTGGCCAAAAATGAGCTGGCCAAGGGCTGCGGGGTGGTTACTGCCGAGACCATCTGGCAGGCGAAAAGGAAATGCCCGCAGCTGGTCATTGTCGGCCCCCATTTCGATCGTTACCGCAAATACTCACGGTTGGTAAATGAACTCTACTATCGGTTCACCGACAAGATCGAACCGTTCGGCATCGACGAATCCTGGCTGGATGTGAGCGGCAGTCTGCATCTGTTCGGCAGCGGGTGGGAGATTGCCGATCGTATCAGGGAAATGGTGCGAAGCGAGCTGGGGCTGACCGTTTCGGTGGGGGTCTCGTTCAACAAGGTGTTCGCCAAGTTGGGCAGCGATTATAAGAAGCCCGACGCCACTACCGTTATCGACCGGGATAATTACCAGCAGATAGTCCACCCCTTGCCGGTATCCGACCTGCTCTTTGTGGGAAAAGCGGCCGCCGCCATGCTGGCGAAATTGGGTATAAGGACAATCGGCGAGTTGGCCGCTTGCGACCGGCAGCTGCTGGCGGCCCGCCTGGGCCGGATGGGGGAAAAGATCCACGATTACGCCAATGGCATCGACCCCAGCCCAGTTGGTACGGCCGGCCAGGTGCGGGAAGCCAAATCGGTAGGCAACGGGATTACTTTTCGCCGTAACCTGATCGGGTTGGACGACATCACCACCGGAGCGGCAGTCCTCTCCGACACCGTCGCCAGCCGGCTGCGCAAGTACGGTCTCAAATGCCGTACGGTCCAGGTAACTATCAGGGATCCCCAGTTCAGGACCATATCCCGGCAGAAGAAATTGGAGCGGGCCACACATCTGGCCAAGGAAATCGAAGGGGCTGCCATAGCCATCATCAAAGAGTCCTGGAACCTGGAGAAACCAATCCGCATGCTGACCATAACCGGTCTGCAGCTGGTAGAAGGGGATTATTACGAACAGCCCAGCCTGTTCGGGGTCACCGAAGACAAGCAACGGGAGAAGATCGAAAGGATCGAGGAGGCTATCGATGCCATTCGGGACCGGTTCGGACGGAGTTCCATTGCATTTGGGGCCGGGTGCGCGGACGACCTGGGATTGGGGGGCGGCCCGCGGGACAAATAATTGGCGGTATTTAGGTTAAAACGTTTATATGTCAAAAGGTAAGGAGGTAAATATGGGAAGACCGATTCATTTTGAGATTCATGTAAGCGATATGGAGCGGGCCAAGAAGTTCTATGGCGAGGCGTTCGGCTGGTCGTTCGAGGATTGGAGCCAATTCGCCGGAATGCCATACTTCGGAGCTATAACCGGGAATGAGGATGAGCCGGGCATCAATGGCGCACTGGTGAAGCGCTACGGCGAGCCGCTGGAAGTCGGCCAGACGCCGAATACCTTCGTCTGCACCATCGGGGTTAAAAACTACGACAGCACTGAAGCCAAGATACTGGCCAACGGCGGTCAGGTGGCGATGCCCAAGACAGCCCTGCCCGGGATGGCCTGGCAGGGATACTATTTCGATCCCGAAGGCAATTTATTCGGGATCCACCAGGAGGACAAGGATGCCCGTTAAATCACCCCGGGTATGGATTCCGGGGTGGAAAGGGCGCCTGCTCTTGAGACTGATAATACGTGATTAGAGGGCTGGAATTATCCATTCCAGATGAAGGTCTGGGCAGATAAGATCTGGCCGTCTTCCATTTCCACGTCCACCGCAGCCAGGGTGAAATTTCCGTGCATAAACTCCAGTTTGTGCAAGGCCTTGGAATCTATCTCGTAAACTTCGCCCTGCACCCGTTCGCCCGGTTGGGGATATATACCATGCAAGGCGCCGAAGATATATCTTTTATAGCCCTCAACTTCACCTTTGCCCAAGAGTTTCTGGTCCCCCAGGTAATACTTGTGATATCGGCAACCGGTTAAAAAACTACCATAGGCAAAGTATTGGATCACTGCGAACCACACTCCTCTGTACATTTGATCTTTATTATCTCATACCAAGCCGCAATTGGGATGGACTAATTATCCGCAAGGCGCGGCCAAGCCCGACTTGGCAGCCTATTTTATTATCCATCACGGGAGTGGAAAAGTGTTAATATTATTATATTAGAATAGGTTTTCCGGTCCATACCGTTTTCAGCGGGGCGGGCACAAAAACTGCAATCAGCCCGGCCATGTTCGACTGCTGGCTTTACATACCGTAAGCATATGGAAGGCGATTGAAGGGGGAGATGGCATGAGGTCCAATTCGGATTCTGTAAAGAGGGTCAAGAGCGAAATCGACGCAGTGGGCAAAGAGATCAACTACCGGATCGAACGGCTGGAAAAGCTGCCCAAAGAAATGGATGACAACTGCGAGGCATTGCGGACTTTCATAGAGGACCGGCAGGAGGAACTGAACAAGCAGTTCCGGAAGGCATATATGGTACGGGGCGAAGATGTATGGGACTTCACCTGGGACAGTATCTGGGACATGGTCAAGGATTTTCAGCACCAGGCCGCGATGAAGCAGTGTTACAGCTACCCTAACCTTGAATCGGAATTGAAGCGCCGGCGGACCTCGCTGGGACGGCAGCTTAAACTCAATGCCATGTGGGCCGACCAGGTCTGGACGGAAGTATGGAACGCCGTCTGGAAGGTGATCCATGAGGCTAATAATGAGTACCTGCGCGAGGCCAAGGCCGAGTTCGAACGCTGTGCGGAGGAACTGGATCCCTTGTTGGATAAGAAGGTGGCCCTGAAAAAGGAGCTGGAGGAATTACACAATTCCGAAGAGGGAGTATACCGGATGCTCAGAAACACATTCAGCCACAAAGGGAAAGGCAAGCACTGAGCTGGCAGGCTCGGGATAAGCTTTCGGTGCCCGGCGATGTGCGAACCACCAGCGACTTCCTGGAGACTTCGGATGTTTGCAATATTTGGCGATTGCACTGCGAATTATTTTTGTTGTTTTGACCAAAAGTAAGCATAGTAAACTATTCTCTAGGAGGTGGAATAATGCGCAGTGCTTTGAGTACCCACATGATTCGCGGCAACAATAAGGCAGAAATCCAACGACGAATAAACGATATCTTGCAGGACATGGGCAGCGAGGATACTATAACCATCAGTTTCGAGCGCAAATCCGATCATGAGGCATTAGTCGAGGAGCTAACCCGGCAAGGCATTATTTTGTAATCAGGACTACAAATCTGAATAGTATGGGAACACAGATGCCATCCTCTGATGCAGTTCAGGGGATGGTTTTATATTGGGCATTTTAAGAAGCTGGGGGGTTTATTCGATATCGACCTGGAATCAGATATCGATTGTCTTTCCAGTGTCGCTAAGGTCGTACTGGGGTTGGCTTTGAGGTAAAACCGTTCTGCTGGTTTTCCCCCCAGTCTGGCAAATTATGTGAAGTGACGTTATTATAGAATCAGGTTATGCTATATCAAAGTGAACAGTTTCACATTTCTCGGATTGATGTCCAGGTATAGATGGAGTATCTTTCCCAGGCACCCGGCGGCGGGACGCCCGTTTACATATTCTATTCCTAGCTGAGCGGCAATAATCCCAGCGGAACAATGAGGTGAAGATAAATGAATGACATGTGGATAAGCGACCCCAAGGTGGCGGAGGCGATGAGTGTCGAATACGGCCGTGTCGATTCGATGATGCCGGTCCAGGAAGTCATTGAACTTATGCTCCGGGAAGGTTGGGACGAGGTGATCATTTGTAATGAGCAAGGCCGATTGAGCGGACTGGTGACCAAAGAACACTTGGTCAGCTGCATTTCCCAGGGCTATGATAGTACCCAGCCGATAAAGACCCTGACCCGCGAGCAAGTGGTGACTACCCGGCCGCAGGAAGATCTCTCCAAAGCCCGGGATGTGATGCGGGATCTCCAAATCGGGCGTTTGCCAGTGCTCGATGATAAAGATCAACTGGTAGGTATTTTGACGGCCAAGGATGTCTGTAACGGCTTTTCCAGCAAGCTTTGGCAGCAAGGTGAACAGCTCAGCGCGGTCATGGAAAACATTACTGAGGCTATACAAGTAATCGATTGTGACGGGATGGTCAGTTTCTGGAACAGCGAAGCAGAAAGACTGTTCGGCATCAAGGGAAGAGACATAGTGGGCCGCAAGCTGGCTGATTTCATGCCGGACGACTTACCTCTGCAGGCTATAAAAACCCTGCAGACCTATCGCAATGTGATGGACGAATTGGGCGGCGGCGTCCCGGTGATCCGCAATGCCGCTCCGGTGATCAATCCGGATGGGGTGGCCATAGGTGCGGTGTGTACCACGGCTGATATCAGTGAAATCAAATTGCTAATGGACAAACTAAACCAAGCCAACCAGCGGGTCAGAAACCTGGAGAGGTTCATGATCCAACAGGGCACGCAGGAATATGTCAGCTTTTATACTGTGGATCCTAAGACCCAGCGCCTGCTGGAACAGGCTCGGCGGGTGGCCCTGACCGATGCCACGGTTATGATCCAGGGTGCCAGCGGTACTGGCAAGGAGGTTTTGGCTCACTTGATCCATACTCACAGTAAACGGGCCGATAAATCATTGATCGAAGTGAACTGCAGCGCCATTCCGGAAAGCCTGTTTGAGAGTGAGATGTTCGGCTACGAGGCCGGGGCCTTTACTGGCGGCAGCCGCGCCGGCAAAGCCGGCAAGTTCGAAATAGCCAACGGGGGCACTCTATTTCTGGATGAAGTGGGGGAACTGCCCCTGGACATGCAGGCCAAGCTGCTGCGGGTCATCCAGGAACGTCGGTTTTACCGGGTAGGGGGAGTCAAGCCGATCGAGGTCGATGTCCGGCTTATTGCCGCTACCAATCGGGATATCGTCCAGCTGGTCCGGGAGGGCAGATTCCGGGAGGATCTTTATTACCGCCTCACCGTAGTGACTTTCCAGATCCCCCCCCTGAAAGCCCGCCCAGCTGATATTCCCGGGCTGGTGGAGAGGATATTGAAGAAATTGAGCCGTTTATACGACAAAGATATTAAGCGGGTGGACCCGGAGGTGATGGATCTCCTGGTGAGCTATGATTGGCCCGGTAATGTCCGCCAGCTGCAGAATATGCTGGAGAGCATCGTTATCCTTATGGAGGGCGATGTCATATCCCGGCAGACCCTGGAGGAGGTCCGGGTAATAGATATATTGACCGGTGAGAAGGGATTGCCGACCCGGGAAGCAGATACAGCACCGGCGATATTTGATGATGACCTCAAGAAGAGCACTGACCAGAGGGAGCGGCAGATGATCATCAAGGCTTTGCGGGATTGCGCCCATAATAAATCCAGTGCCGCCAAGATGCTGGGAATCGCCCGCAGTACCTTGTATTATAAAATGAAAGTGCTGGGGATCGAGGACAACCACGTTAACCTGTATTGAGATAGGACGAATACCAGACCATCCCCCGTAATACCCTGACCGACAGAGTGTCAGTTTTTCGCCAGTGGAATCCGAAAAACTGACACTCTTTTTGTCGCGTGAATGACTGCGAAAGAGATAGATTGCGTTTATGTAGGCGTTTTGTGCTCCTTTACAATTTGGCATACAACTTGCGTCTAATATGGAGTAGGGGCAACCGCAATTATTGAATCGAGTTTATAAGCACCAATAATCACAATCTTGCCCCGTAAGTATTTTCTACATCAGATGGGGAGATGTTATAGATATGCCGAGAGAAAAATATCGCGATCATGACGAGAATCTACGGGCCAAGGTCGACTCCTATAAGCTGGTGGAAAACCTGGAAACCTGTCTGGCCTGCGGTAAATGTACGGGCAACTGCCCGGTGGCCAGCCTGACTCCCTCCTACAATCCCCGCCAGATAATCAGCGATGTGCTGAACGGCAATGCCGAGCGCTGGCTGGCCAGTGAGGAGATCTGGCGCTGCTTCTGGTGTGCCAACTGTGCCACCAATTGTCCCAATGACATCCATTTTCCCTTGTTGATGATGCAGCTGCGCTACATGGCGACGGAGAAGAAATACGGCCTCAAGTATATTATGCCCTTCAGGCGCTTTGCGTTGCGGGCTCGGGAAGATGGCCTGACCTTTGGTCCTTCGGAAAAGGGCCGGGAGAAGATCAAACGGCTGCGCAGCAACCTGGGGGCCAGTCCCTGGCCGGAGATTTCGGAGCGGGCCAAGGCCGAATACAAGGAACTGTTCGATTTGACCGGCGCGACCGCCTACGTTGAGGCGCTTAGCGACGAGGATGAGAAGCCGGTGGACCTGCGCTATACCGAGGGGAGGATCACCAATGAATAAAGAGCGGGTGGTAACACCTGAAAAAATGTTCCCGGAGGTACCGGAGAAGATATTCCTGTTCCGCAGCTGCACCGGCAGCATGGAATACCCGGGGACCGAGAATGCCATAAAAGAGGTTATGAAGAGCCTGGGGATAGAGATTGTGATGGATCCCGACCAGACCTGCTGTTCGGGCTACCTATTGACCTGTTCGGCCTATAAACCGGAGTTTTCCCTGGCGGTGACGGCCCGCAACCTGTCTATCGTCGAGAGGCACGGGCTGGACACCTATATGTTCTGCAATGGTTGTATGGGCTATAACCTGGAGCTGGCCCATATCATGCATGAACATCCCGAATACAAACAGATGGCCAACGATGTCATCGCCAAACAGGGTTATCACTACGAAGGCAAAACCGAGATCCACCACGTACAGGAACTCTGGTACCGGCTCAAAGATGAGATCGCCGCCCGGGTGGTACATCCGCTCAATGGTCTGCGGGTGGCTGTCCACTATGGCTGTCATTATCTGGCCATCCAGTACAACATCCTTGATGATGCCGGTTACCCCACCTTCCACGAGGAGATCATCGAGGCTCTTGGCGGTACGCCGGTATACTACAAAGAACGGCAGATGTGCTGTGGCTATTCGGTGGGCCGGGGCTTTACCCACAAGGAGACCTTGGTACAGCCGCACCTTTACAAGAAGTTCAAGAGTGCCAAGGAGGCAGGGGTGGAATTGATGACCACCTGCTGCCCGGGGTGCAATACCGCCCTGGACCGGGAGCAGCCCAATCTGACCAAACGCTACGAAGAGGAGTTCGCCATCCCGGTCATCGATATCGGGCAGTTGATAGGGCTGGCCATGGGTGTGCCCCTGGAGAAACTGGGGTTCGACGCCAATACAATCCGGATGGACGGGGTGCTGAAAAAGTTGGGGATAGGGAAGGGTGATAATCATGACAACTAAACTGGATAAGAAAGCCCTGGTGGTCGGGGCCGGGCTGGCCGGGATGGAGGCAGCAATCAAGATCGGTCAGGCCGGGTATGAAGTATATTTGGTGGAAAAGGAAAACAATATGGGCGGGGTTACCGGCCAATTGTTCAGCAGTTTTCCCCGCTGGGAGAATCCCCGCGAACTGGTCGACAATAGAATTCAAAATATAAATCAAATCGAAAAGATAAAAGTCTTGACTGGAACCACAGTAAAGACCGCCCGCCGGGAAGGTGACACCTTTGTGGTCGATCTGCAAAAGGCGGACGGCCAGGTTGAACAGATAGTCGCCGATGCGGTGGTGCTGGCTACCGGATTTGAACTGATGGATGCTTCGGTATATGGAGAGTATGGTTACGGCATTTATCCCAATGTGGTCAACTCCCTGGAGTTTGAGGACCAATTGAGGGAGTGGAGTGCGGCGGGGAGCAAGGCCGACCGGCCCAAATCAATAGCCTTCTTCAAATGCGTGGGATCCCGGGACCGTTCCAAAGGCAACCCCTACTGTTCCAAGATCTGCTGTATGTACACCGCCAAGCAGGCTGGTCTGACCCGGGATCTGCTGCCGGAGGCCAAGGCCTATGTCTTCTATATGGACTACCGGGCGGCGGGCAAGGAGTATGAGGAATTCGTGCGCTCGGTCATCGAGACCAAACACGTCCGCTACGTGCGGGGCCGCCCCTCCAAGGTACTGCCCGAGAACGGCCGGTTGGTGGTGCGGGCGGAAGACACGCTAATGGGGGTTCCCATTGAGGTGGAGGTAGACATGGTAGTCCTGGCCGCAGCTATCGTGCCCCGGGAAGGGACCAAGGCGTTGGCGGAGATGTTCGGAGCCCTGACCGACCAGTATGGATTCATAGAAAACGTTCCCTTTGAACTCCGCCAAACCGGGGATCGGGTGTTCTTTGCCGGAGCCTGCGGTTTCGCGGTGGAGACAGCTGGGGCTCAAGCCCAGGGCGCGGCGGCGGCGGCCGATGTAGTGGCCTTGTTCAACCGCGTCCCACAGGGGGTGAAATAGATGGCTATGGTCGACTATTATCGGCCGCTGCGTCTCAACCAGGTCGACTCTTCCCTCCAGGAAGAGATAAAGCAAGCCTGCGGAGTAGACGTTGAGTTATGCCTGGAATGCGGCAAATGCACCGGGGGGTGCTCCAATGCCCATATATTCGATCTCACCCCTCGTAAGATCGTCCAGTTGGTCAAGTTGGGGGACGAAAAGCGGCTTCTCAATATGGATTCTTTGTGGACTTGTGTGAGCTGTCAGCTGTGTGTGGACCGTTGTCCGTCACACATCGATATCCCCCGTGTAATGGATTATATGCGGGAGAAAGCCAGAAAGAAAAACGTCAAGGCTCAGCGGCAAAGCATCGAGATTTTCCACGATCTGATGCTGGATTCAATCAGAAAAACCGGGCGGGTGGCCGAGGCGCCCCTAGCTCTCAAGCATAACCTGCGCACCCGGCAGTATCTCAAAGATGCCGACTTGGGCCGGCGCATGTTCTTTAAGGGCAAACTGAATCCATTTGCACCCAAAGTCAAAAACGTGAAGCAGGTGCAAGACCTGTTCGCCAAGACTATCGATAAAAAGGAGGGCTAGACGATGGCCATCGCATACTACCCGGGGTGCTCCCTGCATTCCATGGCCCATGAATATGATGTTTCCGCCCGGCTGGTGAGTGAGCGTCTGGGTATCGATCTCCAGGAAGTGAGCGACTGGAACTGCTGCGGCGCCACTGCCGCCCACAGCCTGAACCATAAATTAGCCGTAGGATTGAACAGCCGTAACCTGAATTTGGTAAAGGATATGAAGTTGGACAAGATCACTACGCCCTGCGCCGGCTGCTTCAGCCGTTTGAAGACCGCCTCCCTGGAATTGAAGGATCCAGCCATGAGAGAATCCTTGAAGGATTTGGGCATAATAAGCGAGGGTGCCGAGACTGTTCAGGTAGCGCACCTTTTGCAGGTCATGCTAGAAGAGGTGGGACTGGATAAGATAAAACAGAACGTGGTAAAGCCCTTAAAGGGACTGAAACTGGCTGCTTACTATGGCTGCCTTATCACCCGACCCCGGGCCATAGCCCAGTTCGATGATCCCGAGCAGCCGATGGCCCTGGATAACCTGTTGCAGGCCTTGGGCGCAGAGACGGTGCAGTGGTCCCATAAGGCGGAATGCTGCGGCGGCGGTTTTGCCGCCTCCGATACCGCTATCGTAGTGGATTTGGGCGGACAGATACTAGAAGCCGCCCGTCAAGCCGGGGCTCAGGCCCTGGTGGTAGCCTGCCCCATGTGCCAGGCCAACCTTGATACCCGCCAACAAGCCATCGAGGTTGACCGGGCCCGGAAATACGGATTGCCCATTATATATTTTACCCAGCTGATGGGGCTGGCCTTCGGGTTTACCCCCAAACAGATGGGACTGCAAAGAATGTTGGTAAATCCCAGCCAGCTATTAGCCCTGCATAGTTAGTATAAGGATCCATACAATTAAATTACAAGGCTTGACCGGCAGCTGACCGCTGCTGGCCAGGCTGGTGTTGTGAGGGAGGAATAGGAGGTGAAAAAAAAGACTGCTTGCGGCAACAAACAGTCGAAAAACATAAAAAAGACACTATTGTAATAATACATTGCCACCACAGTTTGGCCAAGGCCCAAAACCTTACATTAAAGAGGAGGGAAATCAAATTGCGTAACAAGCTTATATCGATGCAGGAAGCAGTTGCCAAATATACCTGGGACGGGATGCAGTACGCTCATGGCGGAGCCCTGCCGGTAGGTACTGATTCCATCGCCTTCGGGCGGGAGATGATCAAACAAGGCCGGAAGGACCTGAATGTCATATCCAATTGCAATACCCAGCAGACCAACCTGCTGGCTGCCGCCGGTGCTATCAAGAGGATGGAGGTTGGCTTTGCGGGCTTGGAGGTCTATGGATTTGCCAACGGTCTGAAGAGAGCGGTTGAAACCGGCAAGACCATTTTGGAGGACTACTCCAACGGTTCCATCCCCCTCAGACTTTTGGGTGGAGCCCTGAACTGGCCATTCGTCCCGGCCACCATCAATATTGGTTCGGATGAGGAATGGTGCTGCGCGGACCGCCCCGAAGAATATCCCTGCCAGACCAAGATACCCCGCATCAAGGATCCCTTTACCGGTAGAGAATACGGTGCCTTTACAGTTTTAAAACCTGATTTGGCCGCTATCCATGTGACCATGGCCGACATTTACGGCAACGCCATCATGCTGGGCACCGAGTGGAGCCGCTATGAACTATCGCGGGCTGCCAAGAAGGTGGTCCTGCAGGCCGACTTCATCGTTGATACCGACTGTATGCGCCAATTCCCCAACCTGGTCCGGATACCCGACGTAGTGGTCGACGCAGTCGTCTACTGGCCGCTGGGTGCCTGGCCGCAGTGTTCGACCGGCGTGTACGACAGTGACGAGAAAGAGATGTTCGCCATGAACGCGGCTCTTAAGACCGACGAGGGTTATCAAGAATACCGCAAGAAATATGTCGACAGCTATACTACCTGGGAAGAGTACCTGGACGTAATCGGCGCTGAAAAGGTAGCCCAGTTGACCAATAATCCCACCACTTTCCTGATGGATCCCTACCGTAAGTGGATCAAATCAGATGCTGAAATCAAGCGTTTAATGGAAGAGGGGAGGTAATCAGAATATGGATTACACAAGACAAGAAATGATGGCCATCGCCACCGGCCGTGAATTCTCGGATGGCGAGCTAGCGATATTCGGCGTAGGTCTCAGTATGTTGGCCGGCTTTTGGGCTCAGAAGAACCATGCCCCCAACCTGATCGCCTTCACCGAGGGCGGGGTATTTGGTTCCACCCCGGTGGGCGGACTGCCCTGGGGTATCGAGGATAACCGCATCTCCGCCAATGCCACCAGTTTCACCAATGCTATTGACGCCCTGGGCTGCATGGTAGCCTCTGGCCGGGTCGACAACGCGGTCATCGGCGCCGCCCAAATCGACAAGTTCGGCAATGTCAACACCACCGGCATCTGGGCCGGCGAAACCCCCTGGTCGGCGGGACGCTATGTACTGCCCAAGGTTCGTTTGAACGGCAGCGGCGGGGCCAACGAAATAGCCGTAGGAGCCAAAAAGTATGTCATCATGGTCACCCATGAGAAGAAGAGATTCGCCGAAAGAGTCGACTACATCTCCTCGCCGGGTTACCTGGGCGGCGGTAATGACCGTGAGAAGCACAATTTCGTGGGCGGCGGCCCATCGGCTATAATCACCACCCTGGGTATCCTGCGGCCCGACCCGGTCACCAAAGAGTTTATCCTGGACGCCTATTTCCCCTTCTCCAGCATCGAGGAGATCAAGGAGAATACCGGCTGGGACCTCAAGGTATCCCCGGATGTAAAAGTTGTGCCTGAACCCACCGAGTTGGAGTTGGCCAACCTGCGCGAGATCGATGTCACTGGCTCTTTACGCAAAAAATAACAGCTGCGGCGGGGAGATGTTCGCATCTCCTCCCGATATGTAGTAGGAGGATCGACAATAATGAGCGAGGCAAGACAGGTCACCAAGGAAATGATTCAGAAGACTCTCTCCTATCGTTACTACATCTATTTTGCTGTAGCCCTTGCCTATTTCCTGGTATATTTCCATCGCACATCTACCGCGGTCATGGCCACCGACCTGACGGCGGCATTCGGCATCGCACCAACCGCCATCGGTCTGTTCGGGTCCATGTACTTCTACGCTTATGCTATCGGCCAGCTGCCGGCTGGCATCCTGGCTGACAAATGGGGTATCCGCAATACCATGTCGGTCTTCGTCCTGATAGCCGGGGCCGGGGCGCTCCTTTTCGCGGCCGCCCAGACCTTCACTATGGCCCTGATAGCCCGTTTCCTGGTAGGTCTGGGAGTCGGTTTTATCTATGTGCCGGCCATGAAATTCCTTGCCGACTGGTTTAAGAAGAATGAATTCGCCACTTACTCAGGCGTGTTGTTGGCAGTGGGCAATGTTGGCTCATTGGCATCGACTGCTCCATTGGTAGCATTGATAGCGGCCATCGGCTGGAGGAGTTCCATGAGTGCAGTTGGGGTGGCTTCCCTGGTGGTGGCGGTGCTGCTGTTCCTGGTGGTCCGCAACAAGCCGGTCAATGTGGGCGGGGCTACCATCGAAGAGATCCAGGAGCTGCCCCCGGCCAGTGCGCAGCCCATCGGTATCGGTGCCAGCGTCGGCGCATTGGTGAAGAGTTATACCTTCTGGACGGTAGCCGCCATGTTCTTCGTATTGTACGGGACCATCATGGGCTTCCAGGGATTGTGGGCCAGTCCATATCTGATGAACGTGTATGGTCTCACTAAAGCCCAGGCTGGAGCCATCCTGATGATGATCCCCATTGGCATGATTTTCGGCTGCCCCATCGCCGGGATTGTCGCTGACAAGTTAATACCGTCCAAGAAAAGGGTAGTGCAGATCGGGGTCATCGTTAATATCCTGACCTGGATACCGCTGGTGTTCATGATCGATTCCATGTCTCTGGGCACCATCCGCATCCTGCTGTTCGTCTACGGTTTCTTCGCCGGTTGGTTCGTGGTCATGTATGCCAACCTGAAAGAGCATGTGGACCTGCGCATGTCGGGTACTGCCACCGGATTCTTGAACTTCTTCGTATTCGCCGGCGGCGCCATATACCAGCAAGTGATGGGGGTTATCGTAGAAGCCGCCCCGGTCACCAACAAAGTCATAGCCACCTCGGGATTCAAGAACGCATTTTTACTGTGCCTGGTTACCCTGATCGCAGCGCTCCTATTCTACTCTACCCAGAAGGAGCATCAGGACAAGGTAGTAGTTCAGTAGGTTGTATAATTAATGTGAGCAAATCTTAGTATAAGGAGGATTAGCAGATGAAGAACAAAATGATGTCATTGTCCCAGGCCACCGACTTGATCAAAGACAATATGCTGTTGGCCATCGGCGGCAATGCCATGCACCGCACCCCCAGTCTTTTCACCCTGGCCCTGACCAAGAAACCGGTCAAAAACCTGAAGCTTTGCGGAGCGGCCCCAGGTCTGGCTACCGATGTTCTGCTGGCCAGCCTGCAGGCGGACACTTCCTATTTCGGATTCTCCGGTCTCGAGAATGAGGCGGGACTATCCCCGGGGATGCGCAAAGCCATGGAAGGGGAGGGCAAAGTCAGAGCCATCGAAGGCTCCTGAACCGCCATGATCCATGCTCTCCGTGCGGGAGCTTATGGTATCCCCTTCATGCCGGTAGGTGGAATGTGGGGCAGCGACCTGGTCGCGATCCGTCCCGAATTCTTCCAGGTCATGAAAAGTCCCTTCGATGACACTGAAACCGTATGTGTAAAGGCATTGGTACCTGATTATGCCATAATCCACGTCCAGGAAGCCGATATCTACGGCAACTGCCGCATCCTGGGGCCCAGCTACCAGGACGCCCTCATGGCCCGGGCGGCCAAGAAGACCATCATTACCACCGAAAGAATAGTAGGTTCCTACCGCATGCAGGAAGAACCCAAGCTGACTGCCATTCCCCATTTCCTGGTGGAAGCGGTGGTGGAACTGCCCGGCGGTGCCAAACCGGGAATCTGTTATCCGGAATACCAGGGGGTCGAATGGGATAAGCACAAGGCTTATCAAAAGGCGGTCAAAGCCGATGAAGTTCAAAAATATGCCGACATGATGCTGGAAGGGAGGCTGTAAAGATGGAATATGGCAAAGCTGAAATGATGGCTGCGGCTATCATACGCCAGATCGAAGACGGTGACATCGTATTCCACGGCCTGGCCTCTTCGACCCCCATGGTGGCCATGAAAGCGGCCAAGGCCATGGGCAAGGAATTCACATATGTGACCCTGAGCGACGGGGTGGACCATGACTGGACCCGTGCTCCTTATGTAGCTTCAACATTGACTGAAAATACCTATACCGGTTCGGTGGCCACCTTCGGTTTGGATGAGATTTTCGACCTGTTCTGCTCCGGCAAGGGCGACATCGCCTTTCTGTCCTGCTTGCAGATGGACAAGGAAGGCCGCATAGCCATGTCCTTCCTGGGCGGCGACTACGAACACCCGAAGCTCAGAGGACCCGGCGGGGCCGGCAGCGCCACCCTGACCCCGGTCACTCCCAAGACCACCATCTGGAAAACCGTCCATGACAAGAAGACCTTTATCGAGCATGTAGACTTCGCTACCACCGCTCCGCCGCTGGACAAAGAGATGACGGTCATCACCCCCCTGTGCATCTTCAAGAAACCGGCCGGGGAGAAATACCTGAGAGTAGCTTATATCTTCCCCTATACCACCCTTGAAGAAGTAAAAGAGAACACCGGCTGGGTTATCGACCAGACCGAGGTGCCGGTGATGGAACCGCCTACCGAAGCTGAATTGGCGGCCATCAAGAAAGTAGACCCCAACAACATCCTCCAATTCGAATTTAAATAGAAGGTTTGCAAATGCGAAGCCGGCTGGCCAGTGCCAGTCG
>ERZ764778.776-NODE-776-length-35612-cov-11.835391_pt1 | contig 35612 bp, 54 predicted proteins | sample MGYA00374951_ERZ764778 | MGnify/ENA primary metagenome ERZ764778 (study PRJEB28918, sample SAMN05720193) | bioreactor metagenome | isolation source: Anaerobic biogas reactor | place: USA:Washington, USA | collected 2015-08-08 ...
CGATCCACAACAGCCAATCGCCACGCTCGCAATCGCGCCATGCGGACTCGGCGTCCGGTTTGCTCCTGGCGTAGCCGATGGCATCGCCGCAGGCGTTTAGTTTTACCAACACGTCAACATGGTTCACGATTTTGGTCATTGCAATAACTCCATGATTTCCTCGGATATCTCACCGAATCTTTCTTGTACATCCTGACCGGTATAGCGCAGCACCTTCCAGCCTAGCCGGGCGGCCGCGTTGTATTTCTCGCAATCCTTGGCGAATCCTGTGGGCCGCTGGTGTCGGCCAGAAATCCACTGCCCGCCCTCGATCTCGACGGCTACCTTTTTTTCCGGCCACGCAAAATCGAATCGCCAACGGCGCACGGGATGGAAGCGGTGCTCGCGGGTCGGCTTTGTCTCGAACACCGCCGCCCACTTGTACCAGAATAGCTCCTCATGCCGCGACCAATTCTTTTTCATACCGTCACCGGCTCCGTGAACTTGATTACAAGTCTATTCACGATTGCCCGAACTCCTGCCATCTTCGGGTCATCCTTCGCTGCCTCGCGCTTCGCTCGGGCGCTCTCGCATTCATTGCGAAGCCATTCCCGATGCGCCTGAACGGCCTCATTGTAGGTGCGCCCATGCGAAGCCAAGTATTGTTCATCGTAAATTCGCATTCGCCGGATAACCTCGTTGCGCTCGGCGACGCTGGGAATGATGATCGCATTTTGCCGAGCGTAATCTTGGACCGATTCTTCGTCCTGCCCATTGATCTTCCGGTACTCGTTTAGAATCCGATAGCTGCGTTCATCCCAAATCTTCCAACGCCGCTCAGTCTCGATTGAACCACCCTTGGCTTTCACGTCGGCCAGGATGTCGGCCAGCTTGGGCCGGAAGGCGTCGGGGTTCTGCCTCCACCAGCGATTGACGGCATCGCGTACCATGGTTAGTTCATAGAACCGGAACAGATCGGCAACCAGCGCGGCCTTTTCATCCGTGTGCCAACCGCCCCACAGTTTGCCGAACAACTCGCTCAAGACTCCCTGCTCGTGGTCAGTCATTTTGCAGCCCCATCCTTTCGCGGACCTTCCGCCAGTGTTCGGTGTCCGGTCCTTCGCCCCGTGGCTTTTCGCCATTCTTTGAGGGGAACAACCCCTGCCACCCGTTGCTGATTGATTCCTGTATGCTGGCCACGGCCCCATCGTGGCCCCACTTTTCCAGCTTTTTGAGTTGGGATTTGACCGTCGTGGGGGTTAGCGGCAATTTCCGCTCTTTTCGGTACTCGCACCACTCGCTCCATGCCGCCTTAAATGCCTCTGTTTGCAAGCACTTAGGTAATTCTTCGTTCGTCAAAACGTCCAATGGTTCCGGAGATTTCCGGAATTTTCCGGAAATTTCCGGATCCTTATGTTTAGTTATGTTATGTTTAGTTAGGTTAAGGGGGGTGCGGGGGGGAATGATCCAGCCGACATCCACCAGCACCGCCAAGGCGGCCTCCACGCGGCTCTGTTCGGTGTCGAGAATGAATGCCAAATCCTCCACGGTTGCCGGCTGGTCTCGCTCGTTCAATAAATAACCCCGGTTGTCCCGCGATTGGTTGCCGGCAATTTCCAGAAATTTACAAAACATGCCGAACGTCTCGTAAGCTCTTTTCCCAGCCCGCTTTCTCATCTGGCGGAACCCGGCGCCTTGGCGGTGGCCGTGGACTTTTAATCGGATGAATCGCAACGGGCCGACCTGCAAATCGTCGCCCGGCTTGGCTTCATGGCCGCGATAATTGACTTCATATCGCTCTAGCCATTCGGCGATCTGGTAAGCGAAGTCGTCGCCCACGTCATCCTCCCTGCCCAAAAGACCCCGCCCCGGCGAGCCCGCGCCAACCGGTGTATGAGCCGGGGCGGGGGGGTAAAGGTTAAAACTCTCCATCCGCCGCACCCTTCGTCGGCGGTTCTTCAATCGGTGGAAATTGATCGTCGTCACGCGGCGGAGTTGCCGGACGTGCCGGGGCTGGGGTTGTGGCCGGAGCGGATACCTTTCCACCACGGTCCCGATAATAGGCCGCCAATCGCCGAAGTACATCCGGCCGGGCGGGTTCGATAGGTGGAGGGCCACCGCCAGCTAAGTTCCAGCGTTCGCGTACCTTGCCCTCGTACATTTCGGTTTCCATTTCAACCTCGATTCCCGAATCCATGATATCAGCACTCAAGGCCGGATGATGAAGAAAATCCCAATTGAATCCAAGTTGGTTAAGTTTTTCATCAGTGTATTTCCGGGAATTTTCGTGAAACGACAAGTACATACGACGTTCAACCGGTTTGTCCAAGTTTTGCCATTCTCCGGCTTGGGCTATATGTTTTACCTCTATGGTAATCACGGCGGCAGGCGTTCCGCTTTTCGATTCCGTGATGACTATTTCCTTCGGCCATGCAAAGTATCGTCCTGGGTTCATAATGACACTCCTTTTAAGTGCTGGGAAATCGTTGACCATATCTGAGTAGGATCGGCCGGGATGTCAATAATCTCCGGCATACCAAATCGGTTCTTAGCATCGAAGGCGTCTCGGCGTTCGGTATATAAAACCCGTTCCGAGCCGCCGATACCTTTTCCTTTTCTCGGCTTGGCTCCTGTAGAACCGCCCTCGACTACCGTATAAAACGTGCCGAACAAAACCGCGTCGGCCCATTTGGAAGTAACCGACCACGTTTTGTCATGCACATCGGCAACGTACCGATCATAGTCAGGACCGACAGGATTTTTGAATTGCTTGATCTTGCAGTGGCTTAGTAGCAAGATTCCGCAACCACGCGCATGTAAGCGGTCCAGCGCCGCAATGAATATGAGCCAATCGCGGATTGAAAGATCGTATCCTTTATGGAACGAAAGAAACCCCTTTTCGCCCCAGTCGCCCGCGAAGTCTCGGTTACAAACGGCCTCGTGACACATTCGCTCGATTCCGCCAAGGGCATCGATGACTATGGTTCCTACGCTCCCTCCATCTTCGATGCTCTTTAACAAAGCGAGCAACTCGCCCCAGTTTGAAACGTAAGCCGCCGAAACGTCTGGTACTCGCCCGGCATGGAGCAGGGTTTCGTAGCCTGTTTCCCCGGCCGCCATGATAATTGCCGGGTTCGGCGTATACGATCCGCATGAGGTTTTGCCCCATCCTTCGACCGCGTTTAGGATAATACGCGGCGGCTTGGGTTTAGTTTTCAACTTACCTAATGCTGGCGAGGCGACTTCCACCGCTTCGGGCATCGGGTTACTGTTACTCGGTGGCCGTGGTGACGGCCTGGTTGGCGGGCTCATGCTTGCTCTCCTTTTAGTTCGGGGTGTTTACATGCTTTTTGAATGTAGCCATCGGGTAACGTCACCGATGGATCGATTCCGTTTGAACATATCTCGAAAAATTCACAACGATACGGATGCAAGCAGGCGTTCGTATTTCTGAACCACCGCCCCATCCGTTTGCAATCGGATAGTTGTTTCTGCTGTTGCCATAGCTCAACCGCAAACTCTTGAATGTCCGCGTCGAGTCGGGGAATTTCTTGGCGTGCAAAATACCATTCCGGCCGCTGCATAATGTCGGCAATCAATCGCTCGCGGTATTCGTCAGGAGATTGCAACCTTGATTGCATTGTCCATCCGTTTGCCGCGTTACCGGCCTGATAAGGCTCGCCCTTTTTATTCAAGACCCGTTGGCCGTCTTTATCGAGAACGATCTTCTTTCCGTCCTTATCCATAACCGGAATAGATAGCCGACGAATCAGCGGCTTGCGAATTACATCATAAACAATAGTAGTGACTGCATGACCTAATTCTCTTGCCGCAATCATGTAAAGGCTGATCTGCTGGTCAATAAGTAGCCGCTTCCAGTAATCGCTATCCGGCGACAAATCCTCACCGGTGGTTTTGTGTTCCATGATGGCCGGTATTCCCTTGTATTCTACAATCTTGTCGATCTTTCCGGCCAGCCTCCATATTGTTGACGGCGCGCCGGTGTCTGGGTTGCGTAGTGGAATATTAAACTCTTGTTCGGACACGATGACTCGGATATCCTGGCTATCAGAATAGTACCATTGATAGCCGGTCAACAATCCTATGACCGTTTCACATTCGGTATACCAATCGTCAGTATCATCTTCGGTTTGAATCCACGCGGGCAATACCGCGTACAAGGCTCGAATATGATGGGCTACAACGTCTATGCTGTTTTCTGTGGCCAGCAGGTCAAGTCCATCATGTACCGCAGAGCCAATCCGTAACGGTTGCGATTCGCGGTCCTTTTGAATACACAACTCGTATTCGTAATAGTGTTTACGCAGACACGTTTTCGCGCTACTCATTCGGCTGTTGGTCAACAGTTCCATCATTCATCCTCCAGAATCTTTGAATCGGTTATCTCGCAATCCCAACCGAGATTCTTACAAACAATGTGCAACTCGTCATCCGCCCATCGCTTAGCCCCGGCATCGCTCCCTGATTCTTTTGGTATATCAATGCTCGCCGTCAGCCGGACCCAACGCTCGACATACGGCTCCCCAACCTTGGCTTGCAGGTCTCTGTTGTACGGGCCGGTGGTCATGTTCGCTCCTCTACCGGGGCGGGCGTGCGCCCCGGGGGACGATACCTGGATAATGGTCCTTTTCCCGCTCCACGCCGAGCGGACATGTGGCCGGTAGGACTTGCACCCACTCGCGTCGGCTATGATCCGAAGCCACGTCGTCAGTTGTCATTCTCCACGAACCTTATTCCAGTATGCATCAGTTATTTGCTTGACATGCCGCTGGGCACTCGAACGTACATAAGCCCGAGTTCCTAGCGCCGTCTCGTAAGTTGACACACCCAAAGGCTTAAGCTCGTCGAGGACTGTGGACATTTCCGGTCGATTCATGGAAAAGCTTCTGCATAAGTCCTCAATATTCGTTCCCCCCGGAAATAATGGCAACGTACTCAATACCTCTATCTGTACTCGTTGAACGCGACAGGGATTTCCCTCTCGCCATGCCATAAATGCTTTCAGGTGCTTGCGAGCCTCGTTACGTGATTCAAAGATTATACGTATGTGATAACCCGATGGATTACTCTGTCCATCGACTTGCGTGGCTGGCTTTTTTGTTCTAGTGGTCCAAATATCCTTGTCAAAATCGCTTTCCGACATCCAATAGCCAAATGTCTTGTCTCGTATGCAATAAGCGTCCGGCAAACCGTTACGCTTTACCTTGACTACTTGCAGGGATTCATCTATGTTAATTCGACATCGACAATTAGACTTGTTCATTGTTGTTATCTCCTTTCACATCCTCTTTGCCGTTGCCATGAACCTTGTCCCAATACAAATTGCAAGCCTCCTTCGTGCGGGTCCATCTGCTTTTACTGATAAAGGTATGTAGCCCCGCGCCTTTCTGAGGGATGCAAGTACCTACTCCGTACAGTGTCAACTTCTTTAAGATTGAGCGGCATGTCTTAAAGTCAATGCCAAAATCTTCGGTTAAGTCCCGCACGGCGGCCATAAGGGGGTGCCTGGGGATGGTGCAAAGTATCTCCATGTTCAGGTCGTAATCCTCGGTCAATTCAATCATGTCTAATCATCCTTTCATTCACACTAACACCGCCACTCGGCCAGTGTCTGAAGGTTTTCTTCGTCCAGCGGAAAGATGTTTGCGGCGTCATGAAACTCCATCGCATGAACACGAATCACTGGCTGGGTTTTCGAAGACGATTCTTCTCTGTTCGATATGCGTCTCGCGGACGACCTTGAAGGCATCCTCGCCGAACTCGTGGATCAGAAAGCCGGTGAAAATCTTGATAACGTCATCGCTGACCTTGCCGCGACATTCGATTACGCAGGCTCGTTTCTCGTTCGAGAACAGGTAACGGGCTTCCAATCGAACCGCCGCCTGACCGTGCAGTGCCTCAGTGGCGATAATCGACAACAGCAGCGTCCCTTCAGCCTGTTCGAGATCGACATCCGGTTTGAACGTGAATTTCTGAATTGTTTTTGTATGCGTCATTTGGAATCTCCATGTTCGCTTGTTTTTGGCGTATCTATTTCTTACCCGGCGCGTGGGTGACCTGTCGGAATCGCGGGTTTTTAGAAAAAGCCCCGGCGGGAAGGATACTAACCCGCCGGGGTAGCGAAAGAGGATGCGAACCATAGGACGACAAAGCCGATGATCGCGCAGCCAAGGAGGACGATGGCACTGGCGATCACGTCCCGGCCGACGCAGCCGAGCTGGTCCGGGGTTCGCTCCGAATCGAGAATGGCCCTGAGCACCTTGCGAGATGCTATGCGTTGCACGCGGGGGTCATTGTAGTACCCGCTTTGCATCCGGGTTTTCGCCCGGTCGATCTTGTGCTGTCTCATTGCGTTCCCTTTCTTCCACAGCATCTTCAACGATCCGAATCATGGTATCGTTTTCACGGTCACTCAGCCGTCGCAGGATGTCCCGCGTGGATACATAGATACGCATCGAGCATGTGGGCTTTCTTGTCATACAAATATACATACAACATAATCATCGGCAAGTCAAGCGTGAACCTTCAAAAAAATTGAACGATTGCGTATAAGTGTTTGCAGGGCAAAGGGATAAAAAATTTATATTCGCCGATTCCGCCCTGCGGCGATTAGCCCATTTATTCTCCGCCGTGCGGAACATGGTAGCTGGTTAATGGTTTCGCCGCCCGGTGTCAATTCATTTCGATTATCATTCGCCTCAAATAGCGGATCAGCCTGCGGCGTTTCTTCACGCCCAGCCCGGAACCGATCCGCAAGTACCTCAGCACCTGGTCGGATCGGCCTCCGCACATGTCCGCTGCCTGCCTCGTGGTCACTTGCGACCGCCGGAACAGGATGCGGATGTACTCGTGTTCGTCCACCCAGTCGGGCCGTTTTTTACATAAGCAATCTTGTGGAAGCTTCATAATACTATAAGATACACTAATACAAATGCTTACGCAAGTTCTGGGATGGAAATTTTCGCAAACAGGGGGGGCGAGATGTGATATAGCTAATAGAGGGAAATATGGAACAGTGAACGACGCGACGATAACGAAAATCAATAGCGAGGTTCGCCATCTAGCTTCAGAGCATCGCCTCCCCCTCACGGATGTGGATGACATGATACAAGGAGCGATGCTTGCCGCCCTTGAATATGAGGCCGTCCATCCGGGAAAGCGACCACTGATAAAGATTGTCGCTCGGCGCGGAATCATGAACTGGGGAAGGCAGAGACAGAGGAAAATAAACTTCACCGATCTACTGGAAGACATGAGGGGAGCAGTTCATACTTTGCTGTACGGAGAATCTTAAAGTTGCGGAGTTGACCCGGGAGCGAGCTAGCCGCTTCTGGGGGCCGCCACCGAGGGCATGACCATACCAATCGACCAACTAACCACTAACGCACTCGCCGCGAAGATAGACGGGGCCGCCCTGCGCAAGATGGACGCGAAGGGCGTGCGAGCATTGCTCGGCAAAGTCGATGCGAAGATCGTCTTCGATCCGCACTGCGTGCGCAACCAGGCCGCCGCGAGACTTGAGTCCGCCGAAGCCGAGGCGGCCGAGGTGGTTCGCGAGGAAGTGCTGGACCTGCTCAAGGCCGGAGCGACCAAGACCGAGAAAGACGGCGCGATTACGCTGACATCTAAGACCGAGGTGAAGCGATGAACCATGAAGACTTCACCAGCTTTGTCATTATGACACCGCCCGCCTTTCCTAATGACTTCCGACACAACGGGTACACGGGCCAGTACGGGCGATACAACGCGTACGGAGAACCAGACTATAATATTTCGAACATGGAATGCGGGATCACCGGCGAGGATGCCACCACGGTCAATTTCACCGAGGCGGTCAAACAAGTTTTTTACGGCACATCCAAACCCGATATAGCCGTCGGTGACTATATCACCTACGACCATGACGGTTCGGTGTTTCGCGGGATAGTGACAAGCATCACCGACTACGGGAGCGGAGACGGTCTGCGGCGCACCCTGCATGTGACCAAGTGGACCACGGGAACATGGTCGGGAAACGAGACGGGCACGGAGCGATTAATTGTCGGCGGATCGTTGGCCTCGCTGAACGACACGACCGGCTGGAATGCGTGGTGTGAATCGACGTTTGTCAATTCGGATTCCAAGCCGCCCTGCCTATGGATTCAAACCGGCAACACGTTTACCGATGCGGTCACTTTCGCCAACGACGGAACCGCCTCGTCGCCGCTCAGCGTGCGCGGATACGACACCACGCCGGGCGACACGCTCGATGAGGATGACCGGCCGAGCATAACCGTCGCCGCCGCGTCCAGCTCGGCCCTGACCCTGACGAATCGGCAATACCTGCACTTCGCCGATCTGATTTTCGAGCATACCAACGCCTCTAATGGCAGCCAGGTTGTTAGGGCGTTTGGATCAAATAATCGCACGCTCACTTTCGAGCGCTGCAAGATTGCAAGTGCCTCCACCTGCTCGGGGGCCGGCATCATCGGGCTGCGCGGCTACGGGTTGCACCGACTCGTCGGTTGCGAAATCGTCGGCAAAAATACCGGATCGTTTATGGTAAATGTGCTGGTGGGAAACGTGCTGTTTTCGGCGTGTAAATTCAAGAATTGCGGATATAGCATTTATTGTTTCATGCTGGGCAACACCAGCATGGCCACGTTCGACCAGTGTGTGTTCGACGGTTTGCTCAATGATGGGCCAGTGTTTGCGTTGACCGGAAAGCCCACCGGGCTATGCGTTAAAAACTGCGTGTTTGACGGGATGGCGGATGGTGTGGCGCTGATCGATGGGACGCAAAACGTCAACTATCCGTATTTTCAAAACTGCGTATTTATACCCTATGCCGGAACAACACTATTCCCTGACGGCCGCGCCGTCCATGTGCATAACTGCGCGACGTATGGCACGCTGGGGACCGTGATCGGCGACGATAATATCGAGCTTAGCGGCGATCCGTTCATCGACCGGGCGAATGGCGACTATCGGATCAACACCGCCTCGGCGGCAGGGCGGCAACTGCTGAACGCGGGTTATCCTTCGAGCCTGCCCGGCCTGTTGTCCAGCACCAGCTATAGCGACATCGGCGCATGTCAACAAAGGCCCGTTCTGCTGGAGCCTATTGCATGATATACAAGCCATCATCCCTATACTACAAAGTGTTCACCACGGTATCGCCGTACACCGGCGCGGCGACCGATGCGGATTCCACGCCCACGGCGACGGCCAACAAAAACGGAACGACCGATGCGGGATTCACGCTGACCGTAACGAATATCACGACGGGCGTATACAAGATAACCGGCACGGTTCCATCTACCTATGCAGCGGGCGATATTGTTAATGTCCATGTATCCGCTACCGTGGCCGGCGTATCCACCGTCAAAAGGGTTGACACGTTCAGAATTGAAAAAGAATACGCAAGCAACCTCTTGCAATCGGGCACGGAGATATGAGCGCGAAGAAAAAACATACTGATAGAACAGTTAAAAAACAGGAGGAAGCAACACCTAAAAAACCATGGCTTAAGAAGTTTCCCAAGGGCAAAAGCGGGAACCCAAAAGGCAGGCCGAAAGGTTCGATATCGCCAACTGAGCAGTTGCGAAAACTGCTGAACAGCAACCCTGATTTATTGGAAGAGATAACCAGGAAGTGGCTAGATAGAATGTTGGAGGCGAATGATTTTCGGTGGTTCAAGGAATTCATTGATCGTATCGACGGCAAAGTGGCCGAAAAGGTTGACGTGGGCGGAGCATCGGTCTTCACGGTAACGATCCCGAAGCCGAGCAGCGAAATAAATCATGGCGATTGAGCAAATAAAAATCGAACTACCCAGGCTGTATGATAAGCAGCACGCGGCGATTTTTAGTCCGGCTCGTTATGCCGTTGTAGAGGCATCTACCAAGAGCGGTAAAACTGTGGGCTGTCTTGTTTGGCAAGCACACAAGGTATTGACTGACGCCAACCGTCGGCATCATTGGTGGGTTGCTCCAGTCTACGGTCAATCGCAAATCGCATACGGCCGCGCTCGACGGATGTTCGATCCAAAATTGTACAAGCCTAACGACAGCGAAATGAAATTGTCGTTCACCAACGGCGCGACCTGGCACTTCAAGAGCGGCGAGAAGCCCGACAACCTATACGGCGAAGACGTGGCCTCGGCGGTCATCGACGAAGCCACCCGCTTGCGCGAGGAAGCGTGGCACGCTGTCCGCTCTACGTTGACCGCGACGAAGGGGCCCATCCGAATCATCGGCAACGTCAAGGGCCGCAAGAACTGGGCGTACCGATTGGCCCGCATGGCCGAGGCGGGCGAAGGTGATATGAGTTATGCCATGCTTAACTGTGACGATGCCATATCCGCCCACGTAATCGAGCAAGCCGAGGTTGACGACGCCAAGCGCGTATTGCCGGACGCGGTGTTTCGCGAATTGTATCTATGCGAACCCAGCGACGACGAAGGGAATCCGTTTGGCTTGAAGGCGATTCGAGATTGTCAGCGCGACGGGCTGCAAGGTACGCCGGTATATTTCGGCGTAGACCTGGCCAAGAGCATTGATTACACGGTTGTCTGCGGGCTGGACGAAGGGGGCAACGTGGTTCAACTCGACCGCTTCCAGGCCGACTGGCAATCGACTACGAAGCGTGTCGCGTCCGCCATTGGCGAGCAACCCGCGCTTATCGACTCCACCGGAGTGGGCGATCCGATTGTTGAAGAGCTGTCGCGCGAGCGAAGCAATATCGAGGGGTTCAAGTTCACATCGCAGACCAAGCAGCAGATCATGGAGGGGTTGGCGTCCGCCCTACAGGGGCGCGACACGGCGTACAGTGATAAATGGTTGGCCGACGAACTCGAATCCTTTGAGTACGAGTACACGCGGACGGGCGTACGGTACTCCGCGCCCGAGGGCTGTCACGATGATGGCGTGTGCGCGTATGCTCTGGCCATCGAGTGCAAGCGAAGGCATACGTATACGCGGTTCCGCATGGACGTGGCCGATGTTGAAACCAGCGATGAATTAACCGAGGATGAACGAATATGGTCGGCGGCATGAAGGCGCTTATCACTGGCATCAATGGGCAGGATGGAAGCTATCTTGCCGAATACCTCTTGCGCCTTGGATATGAGGTTCATGGCACAATCCGTAAAAGCTCGACGTTCGTAACCGAACGCATCGACCATATCATGCCGCAACTGCATTTACACTATGCCGATATGAGCGATGCCAGCCGCATTGAGGATATTGTATACCAAGTACAGCCAAGCGAGCTATACAACTTTGCCGGGCAGACCCATGTGGGCGTGTCTTACGAGATGCCTAACTATACTACCATGATCGATGCTGTCGGGGTGTTGAACGTCTTGGAGGCTGTGCGTAAACGATCCCCGTATACCCGCGTCTATCAGGCGTCTACGTCTGAACTGTTTGGGCAGGCCGCGCCGCCGCAAAACGAATTAACTCCGATGCGACCGATATCATCGTATGGTTGTGCGAAGTTGTACGCGCACGAGCTATGCCGGACATATCGGCTTGCCTATGGGCTGCATGTAAGCTGCGGGATTACGTTTAACCATGAATCACCGAGGCGCAATCCCACATTTGTAACTCGCAAGATTACACAGGCTGCCGCGCGAATCAAGGCGGGATTGCAAGAGACGATAGGGTTATCCAATCTTGAAGCGCGTAGGGACTGGGGCTTTGCCGGCGAATACGTCGAGGCGTTCCATCTTATGCTTCAACAGAACGAGCCGGACGATTACGTAATTGCGACGGGGCAAAGCCATTCGGTTCGGGAGTTACTTGAGGAAACTTTCAAGCAGGCCGGTCTTGATTATCGAGATTATCTTGTTGTCGATGATACGAAGAGGAGGCCGATAGATGTACCGCATTTATGCGGAGACGCATCGAAGATCAGGGCTAATCTCGGATGGAAGCCTAAGATCGAATTAAAAGACCTGATAGCCATGATGCTTGAACATGATCTGGCTTTGGTTGGTCAAGGGGTAGCGGCATGATCGATTCATTCGTAACCAAACGACAATCCAGCCGGGATCGGTTTCAGGAAGCATCTATAAACTTCATTGCAGGATCAGGCCAGCATGGGGCTAAGGTTCAACCGTTCAATTATGATGAAGCGATCAAGCTGTTCTACGGTTGGACTTATGCCGCCGCGATGTTGAACGCGAACGCCTGCGCGGCGACTCCGTTGCGATTGTATGTTCGCAAACGCGAGGGCACCAAGGTGTTTTCGTCGCGCCCCGTCAATCGCAGAACCAAGAACTATTTGTCGGGCCGCATGGATGCCCGGCCGAGTCGATACGCGCAGCGAAAGGCCGCCGAGTTCCGGGATGATTACGAAGAGGTCGAGGAATCGCACCCGGCGCTTGAGCTATTGAGCAAGACTAACCCGTGGATGAACGGCTTCGACCTGGCGACGTTGCGGTTCATCTATTTGCAACTAACGGGCAACGCCTATCTTCATCCGATCATCGACACGGCGCGCGGCATACCCGGTGAACTCTGGATCATGCCGAGCCAATGGGTGGAAGTTATTCCTGGCGAGATTGAAGACGATGTATTTATCAAGGGCTATCTCTACGGACAAGGTTCCAACCGGCTTACGTTTACGACCGATGAAGTCGGCCACTTCAAGCTGCCGAACCCGAAAAATATGTACTACGGGATGGGCAAGGTTGAAGCGGGATGGAATGTGCTGCAGCGCGACAAGGCCGCGCATATCATGGACCTCGCCCTGTACCAGAACCATGCCCGACCGGATTACGCGATCATAGTCAAGAGCGGATACAGTGACGCGGCATTCCAGCGATTCGAGCAGCGGATTAACGCTAAGCTCAAAGGTCCGCGCAACTCCGGGCGATTCCTTACGATGGGCGGCGACGCGCAGATCGTGCCGCTGTCGTGGCCGCCGAAAGACATGCAGGGCCGCGAGGAGATGCTTGAGGAAATCGCGGTGATCATGGGCGTGCCGATCACGAAGCTCAAGGCCAACGATCCGAACCGGGCCAATGCCGAGCAAGGCGACGCCGGATGGATGAAGGACACGATCCTCCCGATGCTGCGGCACGACGAGGAGAAGCTGAACGAATGGTACTTGCCGCTGTTCGGGATCGAGGGCGACGCGTTTCTTGCTTATGATAATCCGGTTCCTGAAGACAAATTGTTCGATCGGGATACTCGGCGGGGCTATGTCGAGACCGGCCTGATAAGCTATAACGAAGCCCGCGCGGAGATCGGCATGGAGCCGGTAGACGGTGGAGATCGTCTATTGGTTCCGTCGGGCAAGGTTCCTATTGAAGACGCGGGGAAACAGCAGGCTTCACCGTTTGGCGGGTTTGGATTATCTGCGGACAAGCCGGAAGTTAAAGCCCCAACTATCGATGAATCGGCATTGGCTGATAAGATTGCCGAGAAATTGCAAGCGATGTTTGTTCCGTATATCGCGCCGAAGGTCGCTCCTGAACCGGAGCCGAAAGCCGAGGACGCCCCGAAAGAGGTGGGCGACGCCGACGATACGGCGCGTGAAGCTGAAAAGACAAAGCCTATCGAAAGACTGCGCGACACGATCGGCCGGGCCATGATCTCCGCGCGGGATCGGATCATCGAGGTTATCACAGGTGGGGGCAAGAGCCGACGCAAGGTTAAGGCTCCGGACAAAGACCTGGAGAAACTCATTGCCCGCATCCAGGCCGCATCGGAGAAGATCACCGAGGACATGGCCGCCGAGATTGCCGACGACGTAAGGGCCGCGATGAAGCCGCTCCTGGAAACAGGAGCCGAGGCGGGCATGAGCAAGGCCGATCTCGCGGGCACGGCGTTCGATGTCACGAACCCAGAGGTCGAGAAGTTCATGCGCGCATATACGATCTGGCTGGCCGGTTCGATTACGAACACGACGACAGACAGGATCGGGCGCATCCTTGCGGAGTCCTTAGGCGCAGGCGATACGGTACGCAATATGGCGACGCGGATCATGGCGGCCGACGGATGGGACGATGAAGGTATTGCGCGCCGCGCCGAGATGATTGCTCGTACCGAATCGGCCCGAGCCTACGTACAAGGCGAGACGATGGCTTGGGAGCAGTCCGGGGTTGTCAAGGGTAAGGAATGGCTGCTTGCTCCCGATGCTTGCGAGTTTTGCGAGGCGGCGGCGGCCATCTTCAACGCGAAACTCCACGGTTTACGCGAGATTCCCGACGGCATGGGCAAGGGTTCGGTGTTAACCGGCAAGGATGGCGGAACCATGACCTTGAGCTATGAGGACATCGCGGGGCCGCCGTTGCATCCTAATTGTCGGTGTGACCTGATGCCCGTAATTATCGAGGCTGATTGATGGCGTGGCATGGTCAACACGAAAAGAATCGAGTGCTGGCGGATATCTTCGAGGTTATCGGTTCATCGAGAAAAACGAGATCAATGCGTTCTTCGTAAGGGACGATATACCGTATGAACGACCGGCCTAAAATAATGATAACCGGCGCGGGCGGGTTCCTTGGTTCCAACCTCATAGCGATGTTGGCCCGAATGGTGGACGCGCCATACGATCTTATTCCGCTACGAAGAGCCGATGGCGATTTGCGTAACGAAGAATATGCCCGCTATGTTTTCAACCATACAAGGCCCGATGTTGTTATTCATGCCGCCGCGAATTGCGGGGGAATCGGGTACAACATGGAGCAGGGCAGCGCTCTGCGTGAAGACAACTTATCGATGGGCGTCAACGTGTTGCACGCCTGTCGCGAGTTCAAGGTGTCGAAGCTGGTATACATCGGCACGACCTGCTCGTACCCCGAACACTGCCCGACGCCGTTCAACGAGGACAGCATATTCGACGGGTATCCCGAGCCGACAAACGCTCAATACGGGCTGGCCAAGCGGGCACTGATCGCGACATGTGCCATGTATCGCCGGTTGCACGATATGAATATCACTTGCCTCATTCTGGCCAACATGTACGGGCCGCACGATTGCTTTGATCCGAGCCGTTCTCATGTTATCCCGGCCTTGATCCGCAAGTGCTTCGAGGCTCGGGACACGCAATCGCCGCTGGTAGTTTGGGGCACGGGCCAGGCCACCCGCGATTTTCTCTATGTCGAGGATGCGGCCAGAGCTATCGTGACGGCCATGCGGACAAAGAACCGCTTCGGACCTTACAACATCGGGAGCGGTTCGGCGGTCAGTATCGGCGAGGTTGCCGGCAAGCTGGCAAGCATGATCTGCCCAGACGCAACGGTGGTTTACGACACGGACAAGCCGGACGGCCAGCGGCGCAGACAGCTCGATATCACGCGGGCGCGTGACGAATTAGGATGGAAACCCGAAACCGACATGGATACCGGCTTGCGTAAGACGGTTCAGTGGTACATAGACAACATCGACAATATGGGGTGACGTGATGGCGATTGATATTTCCATGCCAATAAATCGCAAGGAATGCGCTGGGCTGAACACGATTTACGCGTACTATCAGGTGACGTTACCGACTACGGCGAACGGCGTAACAGTGGCGACGGCGAAAGGCTCGGCCTTGAACGCCAACGCAAACGCCGTGCTGGTGCAACTGAACGCCGCGACGCATGAGGTACATTTCAACATCGACGGCAACGCGACGACCAATTCTCCGAAAGTCAATAACGCCGTGCCGATCATGTTGAGCACGAGCCAGGCGTCCGTTGCCAAGTTCTATGCGACGGACGCGAGCCAGATACTGACCGTGCTGGAGGTCAAGGTATGAAACTACCTATGAACCGCAAGGAAGCCCATGGGCTGAATAAAATGGTGGCGTATTTGTCCTTGACGCCTCCAACATCGGGCAGTTTTTCGATAGAAGGGATGAAAGGCTCGGCCCTGAACGCCAACGCTAACGCCGTATATGTGCAACTCGCCACACCTACGGATCAGGTACGTTTTGCGTTTCTAGGTCCAGCCACCGCCACGCATCCTTTATTGCATTATGATGCGCCGCTAATGTTAAACACTAATCAGGCGAGCACGGCGTCATTCGTTTGCACCGCTGGCGCGAAGCTGATCGTCGTGGAAGCGAGGGTATAGCGATGGAAATCCTGCGCAAGAATCTCGATGCGAATTTCAAGGCGGCGTCCGGCGGCGTCTTCCGGGCGACGATCTCCACCGATTCCATCGACCGGGACGGCGAGGTGCTTGTGCCTCAAGGCATGGACTCGCGCGAGTTCGAGAAGAACCCGGTTGTATTCTGGAACCACGATTACGATAAGCCGATAGCCAAGAGCATCGGCAAGCTCAGCCGGGGCGAGCATGGAATCGAGGCGTCCACCGAGTTCGCGGTAAGGCCCGCCGACTTCAAGGGCGAATTCTTTCCCGACGTTGCCCGCGCGCTAGTTGAACAGGGCATCGTCAAGGGCGTATCGGTCGGGTTCATGCCCATCGAATCCAGGCCGGCGGGCAAGGGCGACCGGGCGAAATACGGCGACGGAATCAAGCGCGTGACTTCCAAGTGGAAGCTTTTCGAGTATTCATTGGCTCCGCTGCCGGCCAATCAGGACGCGCTCATAACCGCGTTGGGGAAAGGCATCATCAGCGAGTTGCAGGTGAAGTCGCTGTTTGGCCTGGACCTGCACGCGCCGGATAGGTCGAGGGGGAAGAGCAAGGTATTCATCGTCGTGCCGGGCGAGCGAAGGATCGTCAAGGCCCGGCGCGCTGTGGACGTAGCAGGATTGGTCGCGAAGGGCATCGCCCGCGCGACCGGACAGTTGTACATATAGCGAATCTGTTTCACGGTCGAGCCTGATGGCCCGCTTAACCGGATGGCGCATGCCGAGCCGGGGAGCCAAGCCGAGCAGGATGACGGTAAAAATCGCAACCCATGACATTGCTTGTCATGGGCAGCCGTTGTCTCTACTTGGAGGTTAGACAAATGACCTTGGATGAGTTCACGAATCACGTATTACCGGCCATTCTCGCTAAGCACAAGAGCGAGAAGGCCCGCAAGAAGGCCATCTCGTTGTTCATCGACGACAACGAGGTGACGGACGCGGACGGCAACCCGATAGGCATCGACCAGATCAGCCTCGTATCCGCGCAGCCTCAACAGGAAGCTGAGGATCCGGACGATGAAGACGAGAAAAAGGCGGCCGACGAAGACGAAGAAAAGAATCTCGCCGACGCCGTAACCAAGGCGGTTCAAGCGGCCATGACTCCGGTTTTGAATCGCATGAAAACGATTCGCCAACCGGTCGAGGAAAAGAAGATCGTCATTCCGGCGAGTTGCTACAAAAGCAACCCGCGTTCGTTCAAGGACGATAAGCACGCCGGTGGTTTGTCCGCTCGCGAGAAAGCGTACCGCTTCGGCATGTGGTGCATGGCTGCCATGGGGCGGCCGAAGTCGGTCGATTGGTGCGAGAAGTACGGCATTCCCTTGACGCAGGTGGATGAAAACACCTTGCAGACCAAGATTCAAACCACGTTCAACAACCCGTCGAGCGGGTTCCTGGTTCCGCCAGACTTCTCCGATTACATCATCGACATTCGCGATGAGTATGGCGTGTTCCGGCGCGAGGCCCGTCAACAGGTTATGATCTCAGACACGATCCCGATCAATCGCCGAGCGGGCGGGTTGACCGCGCACTTCGTGGGCGAGGGCGCGTCGGGAACCTTATCCGACAAGACGTGGAACCAGGTTCGATTGACCGCTCGCAAGATCATGGCGCTGACCCGCTACACCTCCGAACTGAACGAGGATGCGGCCATCAATGTCGGCGACGATCTGGCTCAGGAGATCGCGTGGGCGTTCGCCGAGAAAGAGGACGACTGCGGGTTCAACGGAACCGGTGCCGCCACTTACGGCGGGATTATCGGCGCGCGTACGCGAGTCGCGGCCGGGACTAATACCGTGACCTTCCAGACGGGTGCTGCGGGCACGAATGACGACTGGTCGTTGTTTGTCTTGAATGACTTCAACCAGATGTCCGGTATGCTCCACGACCAGGCGGCCGCGAATGCCAAGTGGTATTGTTCGCGCCAGTTTTTCTTCCAGGTCATGGAGCGCCTGGCGTTGGCAGCTGGCGGGAATACCAACGACGTGATTCACGGCGGCTCGGGCACTCGGCAGTTCCTCGGATACCCGGTGGTATTCACGCAGGCCATGCCGCGAGCTCAAACAACGGCGGAAATCGTCGCCCTGCTGGCCGACCTTCGGCTGGCGGCTTCGTTCGGCGACCGCCGAACCATGACTATCGGGTTCTCTGACGTGGCTACGGTGGATGGTGAGTCGGCATTCGAGAACGACTTCATCGCGGTTCGGGGCACCGAGCGGTTCGATATCAATGTACACGATATCGGATCGGCTACCGAGCCCGGCCCGTGCATTGGTTTGTTGTCCGCTACGTAAGCAGCTAACAGCAGGGCATGGATGAAAGTTTATCGCGGATTCCATGCTCCGGAGGAAATCACATGATCGAGATTCAAAATACGAAGGTGTTTAAGACTACGGCCAGTTCGGTTGCCAGCAACGCCACGAACACATTGCTCATTGATCGGCTGGGCTATGACTACTGTACGATTGATGTCCTCGTGGGCGGAACGAGCCACACGGCGATCACCAACAAGGTCATCGCCCTGGCCGTGGACGAAGGCTCGAACACGAGTTGCGGCGATGCCATCGTGGCCCTGACCGGCACGACCAATACGGTGACGGACGCTACGAACGGTTTTCTAATCGTCGCGTCACAGACGGCCACGGGCACCTACACGAACGCGACGGAATCGAGTTACGCCACGCTCAACATCGACTGTCGAAACCGCAAGCGTTACCTGCGCTGCCGCGTTACTCCGGCTACGACTGTCGAGATTGCCCAGATCGCCCGGCTGTCGCGAGCGAAGACCGCGCCGATGACGATGACGGAGAAAAACGTCAAGATCGCGGTGACTGCTTAAAGGTTCTCCTTTCCTGTTTCCCTTTCCGCCGGGGGGGCCGCGCGGCTCCCTCGGCGGGGGAAATGGGTCAGGACCAGATAGGGAGATGAACAGGATGGAGACATTAAGGCTGAATCTCGGCGCGGGAGAAGCCGAGTTGCCCGGTTACGAGAATCTCGATCTTCGCAACGGGCACGACATCCGGAAGCTCAAGTACCAGAGCAATTCGGTCGAGGAGGTCCGGGCCTCGCATGTGCTGGAACACTTTGGCTCGGCGGAGATCGGCCCGGTGCTGCATGAGTGGGTCCGAGTGTTACGCCCGGGCGGCGTCCTGAAATTAGCGGTGCCGGACTTCCGGTATATCGTCGAGCGATATCAGGCGAAGGCAACCGACGAGCCGCTCATGAGCTACCTGATGGGTGGGCAGACGGACGAGAACGACTTCCACAAGAGCGTGTTCGACGAGGACGGATTGCGTAGCGTGATGGAACAGATCGGATTGATCGATATCAAACCATGGCAAAACGAGGGGCATCAAGACTGCGCCTCGTTGCCGGTATCGCTCAACCTGCAAGGCGTCAAGAGTTCGACCAAGCTTACATCGAATAATGATTGTCGCATCCTCCCGGGTGTCATGGCGATCATGAGTGTGCCGCGCGTAGGCTTCATTGATAACATGATGCACACCTTCCGGGCCTTGCCTCTGCTCGGCATTCCCCTGATGAAGGCGTCCGGCGTCTTCTGGGGTCAGTGCATGGAATCCATGATGCAGAATTGCCTGGACTCCGGCACGAAGTACATCTTGTCCATCGACTACGATACGCTTTACACGAAGGAAGATGTTATCGCCTTGTATGATCTGATGGAATCAAATCCGGAGGTAGACGCGCTCTGCCCGGTCCAGATGAAGCGGGAGAGCACGACGGCGCTGTTTACCCTGCGGAGCAAGGCGGGCGAGATTGTCGATAAGGTTTGCGTCGAGGAATTCCGCAAGCCGATCATCCCGATTAACAGTGGACACTTCGGCCTGACCATGATCCGCGTCGATTCGCTCAAGAGCAAGATGAAGAAGCCCTGGTTCAGGCATGTTCCGGACACCGACGGGCACTGGGGCGAAGGCCGGATTGACGAGGATTGCTCATTCTGGGCCAATCTACACGCGAACGGTGGACAGCTCTACCAGGCGAATCATGTAATGGTCGGGCACATGGAACTGCTGGTATCGTGGCCGGGTAAAAACCTGACGCCGATCTACCAGAGGCTAACGGAGTACGAACAGAAGGGCAGACCACAGGGAGAAATGTTATGCGACTTGTTCTCTTGAAACATCATTGCTATGCCGCGCCCGGCGACATTCTCGATGTCGGGATCGGCGTTGCCGAACAACTGATTGCGCGCGGCGTGGCCCGCGAGGAGGAGCCGGAGGTCAAGGCGGTCGAGGATGCTCCGGCCGACAAGTCGATGGCGTCTCCGGCTCGCAAGGGCAAGGTCAAACGCAAGGCGGACGAACGATGGCAAACGAACTGAACCTTACTTATCCAGTAGCGGCGGCGAATCTATACGCCGTAGTCCGTCGACAATCGGACACGAAGGTATGGTCCGTCGCAAACGAGGCGTTCGAGACTTGGGACGATGCCGATATCGCCGAGTATGCTATCGACCTGACCGACCAGAGCGGCGACCTCTATACGGCCGACTTTCCCGCCAAGATCACCACGGCGATGAACTGCGTCGTTACGTATTACTTGCGCGCGGGCGCGACACCGGCGACTTCCGATACGATCCTTGGCCGTCGGTGGCAGGCCTGGGACGGCGTGGGCCTGGCCGACGCGGGCGGGGATATAACTCTGTCTTCGTACGCGCTGACTACGCTTACGAAGCTGAAGCGTTATCTCGGCGAGACTTCGACCGATCATGATAACATCCTCAAGGAATTGATTAACGCTTGCTCGGATCGGATCGAACAACTTACCGGCCGAAAGTTTGTTGCCCGCGATTATCGACATCGGTTCAATGGCAATCGCGAATGCCGGTTGGTTCTTGACCAATACCCGATCTTGGAGGTTACGCGATTCGCGTACGGGCAGGACAACGCTCTATCCGTGGTTTATTCCGGCGATGGCATCCGGGCGATTGTCGAGGTCAACGAGGACGCGGTGATATGCCGCTCGTGGGATGCGAACGGCGCGCAGACCGAGGACGAACTAACCTTCGCGGATTATCCATCCACGGCCGCCCTGGCGACGGCTATCACGGCGATCGATGATTGGAGCGCCACCTGCATAACCAACACGCTATCGCCGGACTTGAACCCGATAGGCGGCATGCCTCTTGTGAGTGCAAGCCGATCCACCACGGTCTATCTGACATATCCCGGCTCGGATGATTGCGAATTCTGGGTTGACCGACAGTCGGGAATCGTCAGTTACAAGCCGGGCCCATCTCAGGCCGGCTGGTATCCGCCGGACGCGGATATCGAGGCGCGAATGCCGCGCGGATTTCAAAACATCCTCGTTGAGTACCGGGCCGGGTTCGCCACCGTGCCAGCCGATCTGGATATGCTCTGTCAGGAAATGGCGGCCACCGGGTTCAGCCTGAGCAAGCGGGACCAAAGCGTCCAATCCGAAACGCTTGGCGATTATTCTTACACGCTTATGAGCGGGGTTGCGTTGAACGATAACCAATTGGCCGTCGTGCGGCGGTGGTCGAAATTAGGAGTGCGATAACATGGCAGAAATGAGAATCACGGGCGACGTAAGAATCAGCGGCAAGTTAACCCCAAACGAGTTCAGCCCACCGGCCGGATCGGTAGGCGACGCGGCGATCGCCTCCGATGCCGACGTTGCCGCAAGCAAGCTGGAACACCAGCATCGTCAGGTATACGGACTGGCGGCCAGCGCGGCGGTAGCCACGGCTGGAGCTACCGGCGGGCAGACGTACTGCGTTCATGTGGTCGATGGGGCGGCCGGGACGATTAAGGAGTTCAAGGCGGTAGCGGTCTCTCCGCCCTCGACTGACGGGGCGATCAGCGTTGACTTGCTCAAGGCGACGCAGGGCGGCACGGCCGCGACGGTTCTATCCGCGCCGGTTCAAATCAGCACGGACGAGGCCGCCTACGAGGTTGTGGCCGGTTCCATCGGGACGACTGCCCTGGCCCTGAACGACACGTTGTGGATACGGCTATCGCAGACGACGCACACCGGATGCACGCACTGCCTCGGCGTGTCGGCGATTTTGGACGTTTATGAGAAGGCATGATGCGCGGACTACCAAGGCACCTGCTGAATTCAACGGCTTCGGTGACGCGGCCTACGCGCACGGTTGACGCGGGCGGTACGCCGACAAAGACCTACGCGGCGCATCTGTCCGGCGTGCGTTGCCGGGTCCGCACGCCGAGCGCGATGGAGTCGATGGCGAACTCGCGTTACGACGTGATAACCACGCATTATGTTTACTTGCCGGGCGACACAGACATCCAAGAGGGCGACCGGATGACGATAAGCGGGCGGGTGCTGGACGTTCAGGGCGTACTTAATCCAGGATTAGAAAGCGCGTACCTGCGTTGCGATTGCGAGGAGAAGAAGAGTGGCAACCCATCCGGGGATTAAACTTGATTGGAACGCCGAAGCCGTAAAGGCCAAGATGGTCGAACGCCTAAAGCGTAACGTCGGCCGGGCGGCTATCGAAGTGCAACGCAGCATAAAAAAGGTTTTATCGTCGCCCGGTTCGGGCAAGATGTATAGACGTGGGCAGGGTAAAAACATCGTAAGATCACAAATCACCAAAGAGGTTGTTCTCAAAAAAAAGTCCAAAGAACGATTTACCAAAGAGGAGGGGTTGTGGGCTGGAGAGCAAGGGGCGAGAATAAGAGATACTGGATGGCATAGGGCATCCGCTCCGGGCGAGGCTCCGGCGGCGGACACCGGAACATTGCGGCGTTCGATTCAGGTTGACCTATCGGAAATCAATGAATTACGGGCGTATGTTGGGACAAGCCTTCCATACGCGGCCGCGTTGGAATTAGGAACTCGATACATTGCCCCGCGTCCGTATATGCGAGTAGGGCTTAACTTGGCCAAGGAAAAAGCCGAGGAAATCGTGTTGAGTGGGATCAAGTAATGGCGACACCACAAGAAGTTGAAAAGCTGATATATGCGACGTTGACCGGAGATACCGGAACGAACGGAGTGGCGACGCTGTGTACGGGCGGAATCTTCAATGGTATTGCTCAGGATCAAACGCCGTCGCCGTTCCTGGTGTTCAATTTCATTACCGACGCTCCGGATAGCACATTGACCATCGACGATATCGACAGCGAAATGCAGATCGATATCTACGGCGACGTACGCGATGGCAAGGTAGCGGTGCATAACATCGGGGATCGGGTTGACGCGGTACTGAACAGGCAGACATTAAGCAATACGTCCGTCACGGCGTATTGCACGAGTTTGGGACGAGGTACGTTCCAGGAATCCGATTGCGAATGGCGAATGATCCAGCGTTATCGGGTCCAGGTGGCATAACAGGAGTAAGGTCATGGCCGGAATCAAAGGTACGGGCGGCAGTGTAAACTTCACCAACGGGGCGACGATAGAGGTGGTATCGTGGAGCGGTACGGTATCCTCCGACACCGTGGATATTCCGCCGAACATCGACGAGACGATCCCGCTGGTCCAAAGCGAAATCGCGGGCATCCGTTTTTCCGCGTCGATCACGGGCAAGCTGAATACATCCTCGGCTCCGATCTCGACGGCGAATTGGACGCAGGCCGCGAAGGTGCAGCTCAACTACAGCGGGACTTCCCGAGCAATCAAAGCCGACGTGATTGCGTCGAACCTATCCATTAATCGCCGCAAGGCCGACGTGGACGTAACGTTCGATGTCATGCTTGGTGGTTCCACAAATACCGGGACGGACCTGCTGAGTATTACGTAGGAGGTGAGCCGTGGACAATTCATTCATGGCGGCGGCCGATGCGCCGGTATGCCGGACGATCAATGGGCAGACGTATTCGTTCCCATTGCTTAAACGTAAACAGCTCGGTGAACTGCTGGCCAAGTGGCGCGCGGAGGACCGGGCCGCCCTACTGGCCCGCATGGACGAGGTGAAGGCCGATCCGAAGGACCGGCTTGACCGGCTGAGTGACTTCGATCATATAAGCCGGACGATTGTCTATCTGTACCGACAGATATTTCAATTCGGCCGGGCCGAACAGGTGTTGGCCATGAGCCAGCCGGACGTGACGGTGGACAATCTACCGTTCACCCCGGACGAGATCGTGGATATCGCTTTGTCTCTCGCGGGCTACGATCGGCTGAACGTCGGCAAGGACGAATCGGCGGAGAGCGACAGCAAAAAAAAAGGGTGAACGAGTGGTTCTTGAACGACGCCATTCTGTTGCGGTTCTATCACGGAATCGACCCGAACGAATTGACCATGCCGCGCTATTGGGGCCTGCTCGATTACGTCGAGGATATTCTAATTGTCGAGAACGGCGACACGCGGGATAAGTTGGACCGCGAGAACAAGCGGCGCTGGGAATTCGAGGACCGTAACGATGCGCACGACGACGAACTAAGGCGGGAAATCCGATGGCTAACGACACCGAGGTAGGCGCGCTAAGGGTCATGATCGAGGCCCGGCTGGACAAGCTGGAGACCGGGCTGAAGAATGCCGAGCGGATGGTCCAGAAGTCCGGCGAGCGGATAGGTAAATCGCTCGACTTCGGGGCGATGCTGGCCAAGGGCTTCGCCGCGCTCGGTACAATCGAGGCGGGTTTCAAGCTGGCGACGGCGGCGGCGCAGGCCATGCGCGGCGACGTGGAGGGAATCCGGGCGGCGGTCACTTCGCTTCCGATGGGCATCGGCCCGGTGGTCAAGGCCGCATGGGATTTGCACGATGTGCTTTCCGGAACGGCGGAAAAGCTTGCAGAGAAGAATCGTCTTCTGGATCAACAGGCCAAGCTCCGCGATATAAACCTGAAATCCGCCGAGCGGGTGGCCACGTATGAAGCGGACTCGGTTTCCCGGATGCGGACCATCGACCAGCAGCTTGCTTTGATCGGCAAGGAAGGGCTGGATCGCGACATATTGATTAGCGAGCAGCGCGAGGAGAACGCCAAGCGCGAGGCGAGAACCCGCGCCGACGAAGCCCGCAAGGCGGCCGTCGAGGAATTGAAGACGCACGAGGAGGCATCGAAGCAAAGGATGCCGCCCGAGCAGATAACGAAGTCGGTCTACAAAAGCAGTGGCCTGGTTAACGGCGGCGGAGGGTGGGAATCGGTTGTGGATGTCGAGGCCACGAAGAAGGCATGGACGGAGTGGGGTAACGAGAAAGTCCGGGTGCTGGAACAGTTTCACGAGAAGGAAAAACGTATTCGCGCCACTTACGACAAGGAAATATCCGGCATCGAGAATCTCGGCCAGGGGGAGCGCTCGCGCGCCCGTGAACAGGCCGAGGAGAAACGCGCGCAGGAGCTACAGCGGGTCAACGACGAACAAGCAAGGGAGCAATCCCGAATCGCCAAGGAATTGGCGGACACCGAACGCCGCAACCTGGAGCAGGTCGCTGACGCCGAATCGCAAGTAAAGCAAAAGCAACTCGAGGTCGAAGGTAAGCAACTGGAGGCCCGGCTCGAACAGCTCGAATGGTATTACGAGAAACAGATCATGCTGGCTCGGGAGGCGGGCAATCAGGAACTAGTCGAGCGCATGGAAATTCTGCGCGAGCTTGAAAGGGCCGAGGCCCGCAAGCAATTCGGGGCGGAGGACGGGCCGGGACGGATGGGTGGCGAGGTCAAGCAGATCGAGGCGGGCATGTTCAGCGGGCAGTATGGATCGGTGGGCACGATTGACAAGCTGAAGGGTCAGGCCGAGGACAAGGAAGTGGCCAAGGAGTCGTTGAAGGTGCTGCGTCTTATCGCGAAAAACACGGGCGTTGATTACAAAAGCATGGTGGCGTAAATGGCGGCGTCGATAAAGAAACAGGATACGCACGAAGGGACTTGTGTAGTCGAGGGTCAACGCATTCTTGAAATGACCCGCGTTTTTTATATTGAGGGCCTTAGCTCTACGGATTGGCAATGGAATGCTGTTCTGGCTACTGGGGTATCCGCTTGGGATATGCACCCCGGCCGTACATTCATGCGGGCCGTCGGTTACGAAGTCGAGGGCTTGGGCGGCGGGTTGGCAAGGGTAGTTGTTCGATATGTGAACTCGACGACGCAATACATTAACGGATCATCGGTTTTGGAGACCGTCGAGACGGACAAGGACCGCAACGACGATCCGATCACCCTTTCCAATGTCGGCGCGCTGAAAAACGGCGAGGAGCTTGGCGGGGCAACTATTGCATCGGGCGACGGGGAGGCCGTGACTCGGCCGGGCATCATCAGTGTAACCCGGCCGTTGACCACGTTCAGCATTCGCCGAATCGAGGCCAACTCCGCCCTGGTGGCCGGGGGGATTGATCCGCTGGTGTTGCAAGCCTCCTACGTAAACCGCGTGAACTCGACATCGTTCTTCGGCTTTCCGCCCGGCGAGGTTTTATGCGAGTCTATTAACTTCGATAACGACGGAATGGGTGACGTGGCGTTCAATATGGCCTACGAGTTCCGCGCGAGGGAATACGGATGGAACCCGGAGGCCATTCTGTTCGATGTCGCGACGGGCGAGCCTTACGTCGGCCTGGTCCAGGGCGTCGGCCGAAAGATCGTTGACTATTACTGGGCGGAGAATTTCAACGCATTGGGATTTTGATGCGCGTTAAGAACGAACCATTACCGGAATCCAACCGCTTGCGGACGCCGCGCGAGTCGATGCAGGCCCAGTCCCGGCGCAACGCGGTGATTAACCAGCTATCAAAGTCGGTTCGGCATGTTAAAACCACGATGCGCAGGGAGCCGAAATTAGGAGGCATAGAAGCGGATTGGTTCCAGTTACGTAGTGTGTATCGAGAGCATCTTGTTTGTTATAAAATCAAATGGAGCGCGGATGGTTCAGGATATAGTGTGGACTCTGCCGAAGTGCTTGTTGCGAAACCTTGGATTCTAAGGGCAAGTAGTTATCACAATAAAACATACGGGAATAGAAAATACATTCAGATAGACAGCGTGTCTTATCCTGGTTTGGTTGCCACAACAAGATATGTAACTTATGACCCAGGCGGAGATAATGAGACTAGCGAATACCAAATGATTATACCGATTTATCAGGTTCCAATTACTGACGATAATTATCCTGGTGATTTGATATATGCCATAAAAACTGTTACAGGCGTTTTTGTAACCGAAGACGATTATATCGGCGGTGGCGGCATTGCATTAGACGATGGGCCAACAGGGAAAGTAGAATGGCTCGACATAAATACGGATGCGCGCATGTGGGCTGGCGGAACTGAAGAGTTTGAAATACCGGAAGATTGACCAATGCCCAAATTTGACACGCCAAGCAGAATGAACAGATTTAACGCTTATGGATCGTCTTTGCCAACCGGTTCAGAGGGGGTTGCATCGTCCAAGTGTTTTAATGCACGTAATCATTACATACATAACTCCAGCATACGTAATCCTGTATTATTGCATATCGGTGGCGCTACTCCATCTTTCACATTGTGGACTGGTAACTGTAGAAATTTTAGGCATTTGCCAACATCACCAAGGCCTACTGATATATATTGCATGGTTCGTGACCCATTATTAAGCACTATATATATCGGAGGGCATAATTATACTTATGCAAACAGAAGAATTGTAAAATGGAATGGCCTAAAGTTTGAGGTGCTTGGTGATGGGCTTCCCGGATTAGTACCTTCCATAGCGCACGACGGCACATACTTGTACGCATCCTATCTATCTAGTTCAGTGACTTATAATTTAAGTATATGGGATGGCAGTAATTGGTATGACATCGCTGAAGGAATACCGTCTACTACTGGCGTATTTTATTTGTACTACGATTCTATTGACGATGTGGTATATGTATCCATGGCAGGTTGGTATTTTTACAGCCCTTCAATGAGCGGCACTGTGACAGGTGGCGTATATGATGCCATTAACGATATAACAACAGTAACATCATCCTCTGGAGTATTTATTTCTAATCATGTAGGTCACTCCATAAAACCGGATAGCAAAACACCGCGTGTCATTAAAACATATAACTCTGCTTCGTCTGTTGTCGTTACCGGAGATGCATCCACATGGAGTGCTGAAGATTTTAAGATTCAATACAACATAATGAAAATTGCATATTGGGACGGAAGTTCTTTTAGTCAATTGCTTGGCGGATTAAATGGTACTGCTTTATCAATGTGCCGAATGGGCGAAGATATATATATGGGAGGAAATTTTACGCAAGCTTACGGGTTGGGAGCAATACCTGCCGTCAACGCTAATAGAATAATAAGGTGGGATGGTACTGGGTGGCATGCCTTGGGAACTGGCGTCAATGGAATAGTGCGGACAATTACGCACGATGGAACCAATATTTATGTAGGTGGCTACTTTACGCAAGCCGGTGGAAATCCGGCAAGCCGCATTGCAAAATGGGATGGCAGCAATTGGACAGCGCTAGGTGACGGTATGAATGATAATGTAAACGCTTTGGCGTATGATGGTAAGTATTTATATGCTGGTGGAGCATTTACATCCGCAGGCGGATTAAGTGTAAAGAATACTGCAATGTGGGATGGAGAAAGTTGGTCAAAATTATCCGACATGGATTCGAGTAGTTATTCCAGTACCGTACATTCTTTATTACTCGGAGTGGCGGCTACCAATCGCGTTAATGTTGGTTGGGCAAGTTAAGAGCATTTCATGGCAACCAGACGATGGCTCGGAACGGAAATATGATTACGCATGACAACATCCAGATTCTTGAACGCCGCCTGTCTATCTGCCGGGCTTGTGAATATCACGGCCTGAGCAATGCGGGGGAATACTGCGAAGATATGATCGGCGGATGTACGGATGAAGAAGGAAATCAAAAACTTTCTGATTGTATTAAGCGCGGCATTTGTCCGCGTGGGAAATTCGACGCCATCAACATGGAGGCAAGAGTATGAGTACATCCGATCATCAAAGACCTTTGCCGGAATGCGTAAATGAGTTTAAGCATATCCGAGAGGTACTTGACGATATACATAAGGCGGTTAGTGGAACCAATGGAACGCCTGGAATCAAGACCGATGTATATGTGTTGAAACAAAATGAGGCAAGACGCGCCCGATATAGTCATGGAACCTTCGTCGCGTTGGCGGGGCTTGTGATAGAGCGGGCGTGGAGTCTACTATCTGGAGGTTAAACGATGCGTAAATTATGGTTGCTTGGAATGGGAATCGTGCTGATGGGTTGTCCCTGCGGCTGCGCGGCGACGGCCGAAACGTGGGCGTGGGCGGCGGTGTGGAACATTATCGCGGCCACCCTGGAATCGCTCGGCAGCGTAGGGGGTGCATGATGCGATGGGTGATTGCACTGTTGATGGGCACGGTGGTCATGGTTGCGGGCTGCGGCGTGGCGAATCCAACCACGTCGTTGAAGTTTAACCCGCACACTGGCACCGTCGAATTCATGGACTCGAAAGATAACACCGTCATGGTCAAAAGCCTGACATATAACAAAGAGGTCGGGCTATTCGAACTGGAATCGCTTGAAGTGGTCAACAATGCCTCGCAAGTGCGTATCGCCAACGTGCCGCAACTTGAACAGGTCACGCAGCAGATGCTGACGGTCGGGGTCAACTTCGAGCGGGCGCTTGGCGTTTTATCGCAAGTAACCGCCTCGCTGGTGTCCATGCTCGGGGGCTACGCGCCGAACTCCGTATGGGGAGCCGGGCAACCGGGAGCGGCCCCGCCCGGATGGATTTATGTCGGCCCGCAAACGAGGCCCGCCGAGTAATGCCGCCGAAAAACGGAGATGTACCGGACGGCTGGACCGCGGACCATTGGCGAGAAGAGTGTGAAAGGATGGCCGATGCGTGCAAGCAAATCAGACCGGACCTGTCGGCAAGATGGCGCGAAGTCGCGGCCCTCGTTGAGGGATGATATACTATGGTGTCTGGGGATAATGATCCTGACGTTTACCTCGTTGGTTTTGTTGGTCCTGGTTACGGGATGCGGCGACTTGCATATCCACTTCGACCGAGTGCAAGTCTACCAGTCCGGCGCGCCGGGTGATTGCTCGGCGACAACGACGCGGCCCGGCGCGCCAGCCGTTGAACAGAGCATCGAGGACATGATAAGGGAGCGACTATGAAACCCTGGTATAAACGCAAAACATACTATGCGGGCGTGGCCCTAATTATCACTGGCATCGGGCAGATCGTGTCCGAAGGCGACATAAGCAACGGTATCCGCACGATTGCCGAAGGCGCGGCATTGATTTTCCTGCGCTCTGCGGTGGAGCAAGTGGGTTAACTGGAAGGGTATGCACGATTGATCCGCGCATGGATGGGATGGGCCTGCTCGACCTGGTGATACATGAAAGCTTGCACGCCTGTCTGTGGGACTTGGACGAGGAGGCGGTAACGGAAACCGCGTGGGACATCGCCCGGCTGCTGCAAACGCGACAAGGACCGCTCATACTGGATCGTATGGGCGGTCCTTTGCGTGGGCTGGATTGCGTACTATGGGCTGGTTCATGCCGCGTGGGCGGCGGCGGCGAATAATGCGGTCGAGCTTATTATTGCCTGCTACGGATTAAATCGCTTACGCCAAGGCCCAGCGCGGCCAGCATGATTTCAGCCCACTTGGTAGTCGTGTCTTTTTTTCCGCGCAAGATGTCGCTGATTCGCGGCTGCGGCACCCGGCACATTGTCGCGAATTGCCGTTGCGTTATCCCGCGACGTTTCAGCTCTTCGCGGATGATGGCTACTTGTCGGCTGGTTTCGTTCACGATTCCCCCCTCGCCTTCGCGATTGCAGCTTCCGCGTCCGCGATCCCGGCGTCGGTCATCACCACTTCAGCCGGCGTTCGCTGGCGATTCTCATCGCTGGCCTGATCCCAGAGCCGAGCCGCACAAATCCGCCCGTCCAGGTTCGATGATTCTGGCCCGGTCACGTGGGCCAGGGTCATGGTTCCGTCGTTGATTTCGATCCGTTTCATTTTCGTTATCCTTTTTTCGCGTCCATCCCAGGCAACACGCCCAGGCCCTCGCGCTCCGTAGAGCGCTCGGGCGCGGGTGCGCTATTGGTTCCTAATCTAAGACCTCATCGATCCTCCTTCGCATGCTCGACGCCGATCTTTTCCTCGATCATCTCCCATGAGATATGTTTCCGCACGATGTTCGCGGATTCCGCAAGCGATTGCCGATAGGCGGCATTGGCGGCGGCATTGGCGGCATAGGCGGCATTGGCGGCATTGGCGGCGGCATAGGCGGCATAGGCGGCGCCATAGGCGGCGGCATAGGCGGCATTGGCGGCATTGGCGGCATTGGCGGCATTGGCGGCATTGGCGGCGGCATAGGCGGCGGCATTGGCGCGTTCGGTCGTCCATCCTTCGGAGATGGCCTTGACCTGAATCGCGTCATGCTCACCCATGCAGATCTGGGTGATCGCTTCGACCCGCTTGCGTTCGTCGGCAATGGCCTTGGCGGTGATGTCCGCTTCGGCCGTTACGGTCTCGACGGGTTTGGTTTCAGGATTGGTGGTTTTATCGTTCTTGTTTTCGTTGTCCATAGCGGTTTCCTTTGAGTTTGTGGATTGAGATTCAGCGGTAAGCTGGCCTGTCAGATTGAACATGGCCGCCACATGCATTTTGGTTTGAACGTCCGCGCCAACAGCGACAACGGACACCTCACGAAGTGTGGCGGTTTTGACGTGATAGAACGGTGCTTCGTGCGTTTGGCCGTTGATTTGGCGGGAACCGGTCTTGACGAATTCACTGGCTGTGACTTCCGCCCCGATGGAGAGCTGCCAATCCGCTCCCGCCTTGGCCTGCTCGACAATCCCGCTGGCTGTTCCGCTGGCGGAAGTGATCTCGCCCTCGATCATCAGCGTGCCGTCTTCGATCTTGGCGGCAACCTGACCTACGCGAGCGGCGGTTCGGTTTTCGTGGTTGGTCAGTAATGGCACGTTGGCGGGAATCGCCAATCCCGAAAGATCGACCACCACCGGATGCTTCCATCCGGGCAGATTCATCTTGCCGCCGGAATAGGCGATACCCATTACTTTGGGATTGGTGGCTTTTCCATTGCCATCTGCGGCAGCCTCGATCATCAAGAATTCGGTTTGTTTATCCATTTGCTTTGTTCTCCGTAGCTGAAGGGTTGTTTTTGTTGAGGTCATCGCTGGTCAGGCCAAGCTCACGCATCAGGTTCTTTTCGCGAGCGATCTGGCGAAGTTCTTCTTCCCAGTCCCGCCCCTGACGGGCGTATTCGTAGGCGAGCGTGGTGGTATTACTTGCAAGGCGGAGTTTCTGGGCGTTTGCTTCCTTGTAGGGATCAACATGCTCCATCCCGTCCCAGAACCACTGATGCGGCGGCAGGATTCGGCTGACGGGTTTGTTTGACGCCAGCAGATACTCCGTCAGCCAGATGTGCAGAATCCGATCCAGAACCGTCCGGGCGATAAAATCCTGATCGACCCTGATCGCCTTGAAATAGGTTTGGTGGTCAAGCCGACCGGACGAGTAGTTGTAGCCAGAGGAATTGCCCGCCGCGATGTTGTACGGCATGTTCAGGCAACGGGCGATTTCGTTGAGAATCTCGTGTTTGAATTCGGCGTAGGTCGTGGCGGGCTGCTCGGGTTGAAGCTGGCTCATCTTCCAGCCGCCGGGCATGGTCAGCAGCATGTTTCGTTCGAGTTCGATCAAATCCATCGGTTCGACAGCGTCGGCTTCACCGGATGCGGGCGCGTCGGTGTAGAGAATGCCCGCGAAATTGGCGGCATTGGCGGCGGCATAGGCGGCGGCATTGGCGGCGGTATTGGCGGCGGCATTGGCGGCATTGGCGGCATAGGCGGCATAGGCGGCATTGGCGGCGGCACGCACCTCGTCAATGCTCGCCTCGCCGCGAATCCATGCCCGCGCCGTCTCTATCGCGCGACGGGGCCGGTCGTCGCCTTCGGGCCAGGGAAAACTTGCCATCTCCACACAGTCGCAAACCGCAAGCACTACAGCATTGCGGTCCACTCCGAGACTCGCCGCGATCCACAACAGCCAATCGCCACGCTCGCAATCGCGCCATGCGGACTCGGCGTCTGGCTTGCTCCTGGCGTAGCCGATGGCATTGCCGCAGGCGTTTAGTTTTACCAACACGGAAACATGGTTCACGATTTTGGTCATAGCAATAACTCCATTTCGTTCCGGATCGATTCCAGGATCATGTCACTCCGCATCCACCCGACCGACGCGAGCCGTGAACGCGCAGGTCGGGTCATAACCGGCCATGGCCAGGTAGGCCTCGGCCGTCTCGCGGTCGGCGAAGCAGACCAGGCCGGTGCAGGTCAGTGAGTCGCGGCCGAACTCGCCGACGGTGTACGGCCCGTCTTCGATTATTGCGGCCTCCAGGTTCGCCCAGGCGGACTGTTCCCACGCCCGCTCCCACGCGGCCCGCACTGCATCGCGCAACAGAGTCTCGTCGTCGCCAATGCCCTCCCACTCGATCAAGGCCCCCGCCTGCTCGGCGGTCGGGCGCCCGTAATTCATTATCGCGACCTCGCGGGGGTCGTCGAGGCAGGCCGAGTCGCAGATGTCGCCGATCAGCTTGGCGACCAGTTCGCCGTCACGGCGGGCCACGGCGGCCCAGAGTCCGGCCTCCTCCCGAGCCCGTTCGGCCCGGGCGGCGGCTTCGGCCGCGTCGGCGGTGGCCTTGGCCTTGGCCGCCCAATCGTCGGCGACCCGCTCGATCTCGGCCCGCTCGGGGTGCTCGGCGATCATACCCAGGGCGGCATCGACCTCGGCGGCGTTGCCCTGGCCGCCGTGGTCGCGGATGTAGCACTTACAGCGTCGCCGCGAGGTGGCGCGAGATAGATGCAGCAGGTGGCCCAGGTTGGCGACCGTCAGTTGCTGGCCGTGTTCACGTTTGATCGCTCGATTGTTCGACATCGTAGACTCCTTCTCCCGGCTCGGCCGGGGGTTAGAAAGCATAATCCGGGCAACCCACGGCCCGGAGCATGGGCGCGGCTCCGCAGGGGAACTCGCCCAGCGGGGACTCGCCCATCAGATCGTTGATCTTGTTGCGGATCATCCAGCCCGGCGCGGCCCCATCGCGGAGCACGCTCTTGGGGAACCAGGCCAGTCGGCTCACGGTTCGCTCCATATTCACAAGGTCGATCTCCACGGCGATCGCTACGGCCTTCTCCGTCTCGCGGACCACGGTCAGGGCATGGTAAGCCTCGTCCCAGGCGCGGGCGGCCTCGACCTCGGCGGTTCGCTGCTCCTGGTGGGAGCAGGCCCGCTCATAGGTCTGGGCGCTGACCGTGCCGTTATCGGCCAGCCAACGGGCCTGAATCCAACCCTGGCGGCCGTCTGCTCCGCGGATCAGTTTTGCTTTTTTGGTTTCTTTGACGATCTCTACGTGGATTCTTGCGGTTTTCATCGTTTTCTCCTCCCGGCTCGGCCGGGTGTTAGGCTCGATCTATTTATAATATACACTATCGGGTATCAAGAGTCAAGTCCTGAACCCCGATTTTTACGGTTTTTCGAAAGATTTTTATAAGTCCTTACGGGGTCAACACTTACGGCGGAAAGTTTTTTTAGGGGCTTGCGGAATCGAAAAACGGCCATAGATTGCGCAGGATCGACGATCTCCGGAGGGGCGGGCGGTTGGACGGGATTGGGGGCGATCGTCGATCACAGGGCCAACAGGAGGGTCAGAAGCATCGCCTTGCGTTGTTGTCGGGTCATGCGAGTGCTCCCGCCATCTTCGGCCCCAAACGCCCGGAAGGAACCATCGAACTCCGCATTCTCCATCATGCACTGCCTTTCAGTTCTACAGGACGATACCATAAATCATCATCAACAGCTTTCTTTTCCCAGCCAGCTTTGGCTGTTAGCCAATCCCCCCACAATCTAGCTGAATATGAACCCTTCGTTCCAAACCAACCATAACCAATATTATAAGCATGCTGATAAAACAGCAGTGCCGTACGGGTTATGAGTTCGGCTTTCAACTGCTCGTTCTCGGCCTTGAGCTCATCGAAAGCGTCCTGACCGTACAAGGCCATCGGCTTTGAGTTCACCCAAAACTCATCGTTGTCGAAACCTAAGTTTGCCGCTATTTCGTCCTGTGCCTCTATCAATTCGTAAAACACTTTGCAGTCATATTCATGACCTGCGGGATACCAGACTATCCATGCCAACGGTTCTGGGTTCACAAGCGTTCGCATCACGCACCTCCTTCGCATGCTCGACGCCGATCTTTTCCTCGATCATCTCCCATGAGATATGTTTCCGCACGATGTTCGCGGATTCCGAAAGCGATTGCCGATAGGCGGCATTGGCGGCACGGCCGGCGGCATAGGCGGCGGCATTGGCGGCGGCATTGGCGGCATTGGCGGCATTGGCGGCGGCACGCACCTCGTCAATGCTCGCCTCGCCGCGAATCCATGCCCGCGCCGTCTCTATCGCGCGACGGGGCCGGTCGTCGCCTTCGGGCCAGGGAAAACTTGCCATCTCCACACAGTCGCAAACCGCAAGCACTACAGCATTGCGGTCCACTCCGAGACTCGCCGCGATCCACAACAGCCAATCGCCACGCTCGCAATCGCGCCATGCGGACTCGGCGTC
>ERZ764778.777-NODE-777-length-35561-cov-4.720639_pt1 | contig 35561 bp, 25 predicted proteins | sample MGYA00374951_ERZ764778 | MGnify/ENA primary metagenome ERZ764778 (study PRJEB28918, sample SAMN05720193) | bioreactor metagenome | isolation source: Anaerobic biogas reactor | place: USA:Washington, USA | collected 2015-08-08 ...
AAGGCCTGCGCCCATCGTAAAAAAGCAAAACCCGGTGAGAAATGCGGGTTAGCGCCCATTCATCCAGCCGCGGTGCACGTCCGGGACAAGCGACAAAAAACCTTTGCGTTCGGCCCCCTCTCCACGCATTAATAGCCCGACAACCGGAGTCCAATCGACACACAAGGAGTTGCCATGTCGCCTTCTCAAGCGTGGCGAGTGCCCGTGCTCGACGACGCCACCGCCGGCGCCGGCTTGTTCCCCGGCTACACCTGCCTCTTCACTATTCCCGACTACTGGGAGTACGGCCGATTTGTCCCGCAGGACCGCTGCGAATTGCCGGGCAAACGCTTCGTCGCAAAGGCCATCGGCCAAGCCCAAGCGCAACACGTCTTTATGACGCCCGTCTTCTGGGCCAAACCCATCCGCTACACCATGACCCACCCGCCCATCTACGTTGCCTGGAAGGTCCGCCCGCCAACTCAGGCGGTTGCCGGTGGGCGATTCTCCTACGTCACAGCCGACAACGGCCCGTGGCAGATCTGGTCCGAACGCGACCGCCATGACAAAGTCGTCTGGACCGTCGCCACCAAACGAAACGGCCAATGGCAAGACCACCAACTGCCCGATAGCGCCGACAACGAATGGATCGACGTCCAACTGACCCTCCAACCCGACCGACTCACCGTCCAGGTCAACCAAACCGACCGCGGCACGTTCGAACACGATGCCTATCCCGACGACTTCGAACTGCGCTTCGGCTCCGCCCAGACCCACGACGGCGGCGGCGAAGTCCGCACCGAATTCCGCAGCGTCTACGTCAACGACATTCCTTATCCCTATAGTTCGCAGGATCTGCCCGATGGCCCCGAAGACATCCAGCCATCCGACGACGCCTACTGGTACCTCATTGGCGAAGCCTCACCCCAACACCCGCGCCATAGCGAAGGCGACATGATCGAACTGAAGGACGGACGGCTGCTGCTGGTCTGGACCGACTACTACGACGGCCAAGGCTGGGATGGGTCACCCGCCTGCCTCTCAGCCAAAACATCATCCGATGGCGGACGAACCTGGTCGCCGATGCGCACCGCCGTCCGCGACGAGCACGGGACCAACGTCATGTCCGTCAGCCTCGTCCGCGCCGGCAACGGCGATCTGCTGCTGGCCTACTTCGATCAGCTTCCAACCATGAAAACCAAGGGCATGGTCCTGCGTCGCTCAGCCGACGAAGGCGAAACGTGGGGCGAACCCATCCCGATCACCCCGGAAACCGGCAACACCCACAGCGCCAACAACGCCTGCCTCCGCCGCCTCGCCTCCGGCCGGATCATCCTCGCCACCCGCGAAGTCGTCGATGGAATCCGTTGGCCCTACGGCCTTTACAGCGACGACGATGGACGAACCTGGGGCGCCGGCCAGCGCGTACCCGATCCCGAACTGACCCCCGAACAGAAAAAAGGTCAGAACGTCAACGAACCCTGCATCGCCGAACTGGCTGATGGACGACTCCTGATGACCATGCGCAGCGTGGCGGGCGGGCAGTTTTTTTCCTGGTCGTCCGATGGCGGCGAGTCGTGGACCAAGCCGCGGCTTTCGCCGCTGCGCGGGGCCTGTTCGCCGGCTGCGATCAAACGCATTCCTGGAACCGACGATATTCTCGCGGTTTTCACTTACGGCCTGGAGGCCCGCACGCCGCTGGTTTCCGCCGTATCCTCCGATGGTGGAACAACTTGGAAACACCTGAAGCTGCTCGAACAGAGCCGCTATCACGGCTACTGCTACACCAGCATCACCTTTTACCGCGATCGGGTCATTTTGACCACCATGCACTCCCCCAATTTCACATCGCTGATGCGTTTTGACGTTCAACCGGGTTATATCGACCTTCGTTTGATCAATCTGCCAGTGAAATGGTTCTATCGAAATGCACCGAATGACGCCTGATCTGGCTCCTCATTTTGAAGTTTAATATTTAGTATTGTCAATTGTCATTCAGCAGATGCGGTCCACTGGCAAGGCTATTGACGTTGCTGGTAGAACATTGTACAATCGGCTTGTACATTGATCTGAAAAATGAGGTGATTCGACGATGACCGTGACTTCCAAACTGCCGCCCAAATATGTGCTTCTGGCGGGGCGGATCGAGCAGCAGATTCGGAGCGGTCAGTACCGGCCGGGTCAGGCGTTGCCGACCGTTCGGGAGTTGATGGCTTCGGAGCGGCTTGGCACGGCGACCGTGACCAACGGCCTGGCGTTGCTGGAGGAGCGGGGTTGGGTGACGCGGCATCCTCAGCGGGGGTACTTTGTGGCTGGGGCGTCCGGCACCAAGTCGAAGGTTTCGCAGATTGCGTTTTTGACGGCGGCCCTCAGCGGCGATACGGACCTGTACGTTCGCGGCATGACTGAAGTTTTGGCGGGCGGGACCGATCTGGCGGTCTCGACGTTTTCGAGTCACGGCGACCTGGAGCGGTTCCGGCAGGCGGTGGAGCAGGTGGCGGACCTTCAGCCGGCGGGGGTGGTGTTAATCGCTTTGCCGCGCGGCATCTGCGACCTGGACTTAACGCCTTTGGCGGAGGCCCGGATTCCCGCTGTGATCATCGGCGAACCGATGCCGGGAATCGCATGCGATCGCGTCATTCAGACCGGTCAGGACGGCGGACGGCGCGTGCTTCAGCATCTTCTGGAGCGCGGCTGCGATACTCCAGCGGTGCTCGAAGCTTTGCCGATCGACGCCGGAGGCCAGGAGCTGCTGTGGGTTTTGCGAACGGGCTTTGCCCGGGCGGGTATCGAGTTGACGGATGAGCGGGTGTTTTACTATCAGAGCCCTCACGGCTGGCGTCCGCCGGTCGATCCGTACATCGACGCGCAGCGGCGGATGGAAGAGGCCCTGGCGAGCGGCGTGCGATTCGGCACGTTGATCTGCCGCTCGGACTATCAGGCGGTCGGGGCGATCCGGGCGATCGTGGCGGCGGGCCTGCGGGTTCCGGAGGACGTGGCGGTGATTTCCGCCGTTCAGTGCGCGGTGGACGGCGTCTGCCCGATGAGGATCACCGCCGTCGATACCCGCCGAGAAGACCAGGGCCGTGTGGCGGCGGAACTGCTGATCAAACGGATCGGCGGCCACGACGGTCCGCCCGAGGTACACCATATCGCGGGCGAGCTGCGGGTGGGGGAAACGGGGTAGGAATTGTTGATTGCCGATTGTTGATTGCTGATTGAGGAAGATCGCGGCCATGAGCGAACGTATCGATCTATCAGCCAATTCGAAATCCGAAATTCGAAATTCGAAATCGTTTACGTTGATCGAGCTGCTGGTGGTGGTGGCGATCATTGCGGTGCTGGTGGCGATTCTTTTGCCGGCTTTGGGCACGGCGCGGGATGCGGCGAGGGGGGTCGCGTGCCGGAGCAACCTGAGACAGATCGGGGCCGCCTTTCTTCACTACGCCAACGATCACGCCGATCGTTTGCCGTACATGGCCCTGGCCCACAATCCCGGCTGGCCTCACCCGATGGCGTACACCTGGTACACGAATCTTCTGGGCGGTCCCTGGGGAGGCGGGGTCTATTATCTGCCGCCGATTGAGACGTGGGTGCGGGCGGACTGGGGGACGTTTACGGGCCCGGCCGGCGTTTGGCAATGTCCCTCGGTGCCTCAGGCCCACATGGCCCCTGACCCCGGCACCTGGGCGCCAGGCACCACGGGTCAGGGCGCCGGATACGGGGCCAACTTCTGGCACGTGATCCGCTTCGCCCTGGCCCCGGATGGCAGTCCGCTTCGTCCGGCGACTCCGCCGGTTTCGGGTTTCTCGCGTCCGAGCGAGATTTTTGTGGTCGCCGACAGCCTGATGTACTGGATTCCCACCGGCGGCTGGAAGACCGTTTTGAGCATCGACTGCCCGGTGCACTACCCGTGGGACCTGCTCGGCGGCGATCCGTGGGGCACGTCGAAGCAGATTCCCGGGCGACACGCCGGGTTAGGCAACCTGGCGTTTATCGACGGCCACGTCGAAGGGCGGCGGCACGAGTCGCTGCGGGCGAATGCCGGCAACGTCTTCGCCTGCGACGAGGACGGCGACGGTACGCCGGACTGGTAAGGTCAGAGGATGAGTATCGCATCACATCGCGGGCGAGTTGCGAGTAGGAGAGACGGGGTAGGAATTTCTGATTTTTGATTTCTGATTTGGAAGAGCACATGAACATGGGCGAGCTTGCAGGTCATTTCACACATTCGAAATTTGAGGTCCGAAATTCGAAGTCGTTTACGCTGATAGAACTTCTCGTGGTGGTGGCTATTATTGCAGTGCTGGTGGCGATCTTATTGCCGGCGCTGGCTTCGGCGCGGGAGTCGGCGCAGGCGGTGGAGTGTCAGAGCAACCTGCACCAGTTGGGTACGGGGTTTGAGCTGTACTCGGTGGAGCACGGCGACTTTATCGCCTCGATCAGTTACACGCAGGCAACGGACGGGCAGTGGTATACGAATTTGATCGACAAGTACGTGCCGGTCCAGCAGTGGTACGATTACGTCTGCGGCATTCCGGGCATGGAGTCGGGTGCGTGGAGTTGTCCGACGGCGACGTCCGAGCCGTTTTTGCGCTCGGCTGGCTACGGCGTGAACGCGACGCATTTGATGAACAGCGACCCGCGGAACAAGAACCGCTCGCTGATTTCGCGTCCGGCCCAGTTATGGCTGATCGGCGACACGCGGATGTGGTGGACGGGTCTGGATGACTGGTGCACGGGCTACATCTGGCTCCACTGTTCGGTCTGCACGGACTGGAACTACCTTGGCGCGTGGTGGGAGGGCACGCGTCAGGCCTCGCCGCGGCACCGCGATCAGGTGAATATCTGTTTTGTCGACGGCCACGTCGAGGCGTGGAGTCATCGCGATTGCCAGCAGAACAAGAACGATCTGTTTGGCCACTACGGCTACTGAAGTTTCATTTTCCGAAAGGGCTCCCCTGATGGTTCGAGGATTGATTCTGGCGGTTTGCCTGTCGATGGTTTCGGCGGCCCGTGGGCAGAACCTGGTTGCCAACGGCGGGTTTGAGAACGGGCTTGAGGGATGGCATCAGCATCTTTCGGGCGAGGCGAAAGTCGAGGCGGCGATTGACGCGACGGTGGCGCACAGCGGTCGGGCGTCGTACCGGATCGCGAACGGCTCGCCGTTTTCGCCGCAGGTTTACTTCCGGATATTTCAGCACGTGCCGGTCAAGCCGAACACCGCCTACCGGATCGGCCTGTGGTGCAAGGGCAGCGGGGTTGGGCGGTGCTGGGTGGGGGGCGGACCGCAGTGGCTGAGTCGGACGGGTCTTCCGGCGGGCGACTACGACTGGCGGTTCGTCACGATCGATTACACCACCGGGCCGGAGCAGACGGGTTTCGAGCTGATCGTGCTGACCGAGAGTCAGACTCAGAGCCTGTGGATCGACGATCTGATGATGGTGGAGGCGGCATCGAACGAGGGCGTGTTCACCGATTCGCGGGTCTGGTCCGGCTTGGAACCGGCGCTGCGATTTTACCCGGCTGTCCATCGCGAATCGGGGGTTGAGCCGCCGGTGGTCCGCATGCGAAGCGATCAGGACAAGGACTTCGGCTTTGACGTGCGGATGACATGGGACCAGGAGGGTGTGCACCTGGACCTTGACGTTCTGGACCCGACTCGCAGCCCGATCATCGAAGGCCTCGAGATGTGGTACAGCGACAGCATTCAACTGGGTCTGGACACCGACGCGCTGCACGCGAAGGAGGGTTACGGAGCGACCGGGTACGAGCTGGGTTTCGCGCTGGGCGACGAGGGGAAGGTGCTGCAGTACGCGTGGCACGCGGGCGGTCTGGATCAGTACCAGTGGCGCGGTCTTCCGGTGGAGGGACGGCGGAGCGATCGCGGCTACCGTATGAGCATCGTCCTGCCGTGGACGGTTCTGCGGGTCGATCCGTCCGATCCGCCGGAGGTGCTGGCGGTCAACGTGCTGGTCAATGACGGTCAGGAGACGGAAGGGCGTCGCTGGGTGGAGTGGACGGAGGGCATCGGCTGGGGCGTCAAGACGCCGAATCGGTTTGCTCGCGTGGTGCTGGTCGATCGCGCGGCGCCGCCGTCGGTCGGGCACGTGGTCTTTGACGGCAGCACGGTGGTGGACCGTCACGAGCCGATTCTCGGGCGGTACGTGGAATACGCCTTTGGCCGCGTTCCGCAAGGGCGGGTGAACGTAGCGGGGTTGGACGAGGCGGGGCAGCGCGTGGCCGATTGGGGCGTCGCGTCCGTTCCCGCAGCCAACGCCGGGCAGGTGCGGTCCTTTGGCTTGGCGTTGCCGGCTGAGCCGCTGGTGGACGAAGGCGAGTATCGTCTTGCCGCCACGTTGGGCGTGGGCGACGCGCAGCGGGTGACGGCTGAGACGCTGGTGATTCGGCAGGACCTGTCGGCCCGGCTGCAGGAGTTGGTGGAGGCCAACGCGCAGGCGCTGTCGCGGATTCGGGAGCGGCTGGCGGATCGGCCGGATCTGCAGTCGAACCGCTACGTGGAGTTGGGCGTGACGCTGGCGGAACGATTCCTCAAGCGTGTGGCGGACGGCGGTCCTAACGGCAACCAGACCATCGACTGGTCGATGCTCCAGATGCGCGAGCTGGCCGACGTGCTGGGGGAGACGCAAGCGTTCGTCGATGCCGCCCTGGGCAGCGATGGGCCGCCTGTCGACTCGCCGCGTTTGGCTCCCGGTCCGATCATCATTCGCGACGGCGTCTTTTGCGCGCCGACGCGATTGGGCGACGAAGAGCCGGAAGAGCGGCCGTTTTTCTTTGGCGGCTTCGGTCATTTCGGGAGCGTGGGCGTCGAGGTCTGCACCATCGGCAAGCTCGGGTTCAGCGTGATTCAGCAGGAGTGCGGCCCGTCCAGCTTATGGGGCGAGGGCAATCTCGACCATATCGCCCAGAGCCGCGTTGATGCGGCGAAGCGGGCGTCGTCGTGCGGTATGAAGGTTGATTTTCTGCTTTCGCCGCACTACTTCCCCGAGTGGGCAACGAGCGAGGCGCCGGACGTGATCCTCGACGGCGGCGGCTGGAACAAGTTCAACGTGAACCATCCGGTGGCTCGCCAGGCGATCGCCCGGTGGATCGACGTCATTCTCGGGCGACACCTCAAGGACGAATCGTCGCTGATGAGCGTCTGTCTGATGAACGAGCCGAGCTACGGTCACAGCGGGCGCGATGAAATCTCTCGCCCGTTGTGGACTGAATACCTGAAAAACAAGCACCAGACCGTCGAAGCTCTTAACCAGGTGTACGAGACGTCCTACGCCTCGTTCGACGAGGTGCCACCGCCGTCGGGCGAGGCCTACAAGGATCCGGCGACCTGCCGGGCGTTCCACGACTGGGCCATGTTCAACAACGAGAACTTCGCCCAGTGGCACCGCTTCATGCACGAGCAGGTCAAGCAGGCCGTGCCCGGCGTCTACACGCACAGCAAGATTCTCGACGCCGTTTTTCGTTACGGCGTTTTTGGCGCCGGCACGGATCCGGAGTTGATCTGCGAGGTCACCGATCTGGCGGGCAACGACTGCTGGGCGCTTTACGGGGCGGGTCCGTACGCCTGGAACTGGCGGCAGATGGAGCTGTGGTACGACCTGCTCCACTCGTTCCGCAATCAGCCGGTGATCAACACGGAGAACCACCTGATTCCCGACGGCAGCACCACCGGCGACCGGTTTCCGCCGCGGCACACGTACGCGGCGCTCTGGCAGGGGGGGCTTCACCATCAGGGATCGCACGCGATCTGGACGTGGGAGGAGCCGGTCTCGCCCGGCCTGGTGGGCCACATGAATCTGCGTCCGGCCAGCCTTTTCGCCGCGGGACGTGCGATGCTCGATCTGAACCGCTTGGCGGAGCCGGTCGCCGCGATCAACCGCGCGCCGGCCCGGGTCGGGCTGCTCTATTCGATGTCGTCGATCATCTGGCAGAAGGACATCGAGGAGACGATCGGCAAGGTCTATGCCGGTTTGACGTTTTCCGGTCTGCCAATCACGTTTGTCAGCGAGCGGCAACTGGCGGCTGGGACGGTCAAGGATGTGCCGTTGATTGTGTTGCCGCGCACCACGCACGTGTGGGATTCGACGGTCGAGGCGTTGGCCCGGTTTGTCGAGAAGGGCGGGACGATCATCGCGGCTGGAGACGATTGTTTGCGGTTTGACGAGTACAACCGCCGGCGCGAGTTGCCAGCGGGGCTGCAGGCGATGGAGCGGATCGCGGTGGGCGAGGACGACCGGAGCGTCGCCGAGCCGCTGCGGGCCCAGTTGGTCCAGAAGGGTCTTTTGCCGGCGGAGTTGGTTGACGTTCAGACGGGCAAGGCCGTTTGGGGTGTTGAGTACCGGTGCGTCGCGGAGGGAAAGGGGCTTCTGATCCCGATGATTAACATGCTCAAGGGGTCGCAGACGGTGCGGTTGAACGTGGTCGGTGAGGGGGTTGACTTGATCGCGCGACAGCCCGTTTCCCTCGGTCGCATCGAGCTTCAGCCGATGGTTCCGGTTTTGTTGAGGATCGAGCCGCCAGACGTCCCATAGCGTGGTCAGGGGACGGGGTTTTCGCCTGCGCGGGAATGACAGAGGAGGGTGCGTGCCGCGTCGGCCAAGTGGGCGCGCTTCTGCAAATGTGAAATTCGCAATTCGACATCGCCGGTTTCGCCGCTACAATGGACGCCATTTACGTCAATGCGTATTGTGGAGGCAGAACGATGGCGAAGAGACAGGCGGAGGCATTGTACAAGGACGCGGCCCAGCCGGTGGAGCTGCGGGTGCGGGACCTTCTCTCGCGAATGACGCTGGAGGAAAAGCTCCGCCAGATGGTCCAGATCGACAGTGCGAGTTTCGTCAAGGAGGGGCGTTTCGACGAAGGTGCGGCGAAGAAGGCGTTCGGCAAGCTGGGCGTGGGCACGCTTCAGGACCCGCGGCAGTCGCCGGCGAGAAATGTCGAGATCGTCAACGGCATCCAGAAGTACCTGACGGGTTCCACCCGGTTGGGCATTCCGGCGATGATTATTTCCGAGTGCCTGCACGGGCACATGTCGCAAGGGGCGACGATTTTTCCGCAGGCGATCGGGCTGGGCAGCATGTGGGACGTCGCGCTGCACCGGCGGATCGCTGAGGCCATCGCGAAGGAGGCCCGCGCGGTCGGCGTGGCCCAGGCCCTTTCGCCGGACCTGGACCTGGCCCGCGATCCGCGGTGGGGACGGGTCGAGGAGACGTACGGCGAGGATCCGTATCTGGTCGAGCGGCTTGGCGTCGCGTACATTCGCGGCATTCAGGGCGAGCGGCCGACGGTTGATCGCGAGCATCTGGTGGTCACGCTGAAGCACTTCGCCGCCCACGGCTCGCCGGAGGGCGGCGTGAATCTGGCGCCGGTGGCGGTGGGCCCGCGCGAGCTGCATTCGCTGTACCTTCAGCCGTTCCGTGCGGCGGTGGTTGAGGCTGGGGCGCTGTCGGTGATGCCGGCCTACAGCGAGTTCGACGGCGTTCCGTGTTCGTCGTCGAAGACGCTGTTGACCGAGATTCTCCGTAAGCAGTGGGGTTTTGTCGGCTACGTGTACTCCGATTACGGGGCGATCGGCATGCTGCACCATTTCCACCGCACCGCGTGCGACATGGCGGAGGCGGGTCGGCAGTCGCTTGAAGCGGGGATGGATTTGGAGGCGCCCAGCGCATACGGTTTCGGCGACCGGCTGCGGGAGATGGTGGAGAAGGGTGTGGTGCCGATGGAGTTGATCGACCGTGCGGCGGGCAACGTGCTGCGGGTCAAGTTCCTGGCTGGGCTGTTCGAGAATCCGTTTGCGGAGAAGTCGTCGGTCAAGATCGTCAACTGCGATGAGCATCGCGGGCTGGCCCGGCGGGCCGCGCAGGAGTCGATCGTGTTGCTCAAGAACGAGAAGGACCTTTTGCCGCTGGACCGCAATGTCGGGACGATCGCGGTGATCGGGCCGAACGCGGACGTGGCGCAGCTCGGCGACTACTGCATCGCCAAGGACGGCTTGGTTACGCCGCTGGCCGGCATTCGTGAGGCGGTCGGCAGGAAGACCAAGGTGCTTTACGCCCGCGGCTGCGGCATATGGGAGCCGTCGACGGAAGGTTTCGCCGAAGCGGTCAAAATCGCCTCGGAAGCCGACGTGGCGGTCGTGGTCATCGGCGGGGCGAGCATGATCACCAGCGGCGTCGGCTGGGGCTCGGAGGAAAAGCAGCCTGTCGCCACGTGCGGCGAAGGGTTCGACCGCACTGAACTCGGCGCGCCCGGTGTCCAGCAGGAGCTGGTCGAAGCGGTGGTGGCCACGGGCACGCCGACCGTGGTGGTGATGGTCCACGGCCGGCCGTACAGCGTGGAGTGGATCGCCGAGCACGTGCCGGCCATCCTCGACGCGTGGTATCCCGGCGAGCAGGGCGGCCACGCGTTGGCGGACGTGCTGTTCGGCAAGGTCAGCCCGTCCGGCAAGCTGCCGATTTCGGTGCCGCGCTCGGTGGGGCACGTGCCGGTGTTTTACAACCACAAGCCGTCGGCCCGCGGCTATTACCATCGGCCGGGTTCACCGGAGACGCCCGGTCGCGACTACGTGTTCAGCCCGCCCTCGCCGCTGTGGGAGTTCGGGTTTGGCCTGAGCTACACGACGTTTAGGTATTCGAACCTGAAGGTTCGGCCGCTGACGATCGCGCCGGGCGGACGGGCGACGGTGAGTGTTGATGTTCGCAACGCCGGCAAGCGCGAAGGGCGCGAGGTCGTGCAGCTTTACGTCAACGACCTGGTCAGTTCGGTGACCACGCCGGTCAAGGTGCTGCGCGGTTTTACCAAGATCACGCTTAGGCCCGGCGAAACGCAGACGGTGGAGTTTGACCTGGGACCGGAAGACCTGCAACTGCTCAACGAGCATTTCGAGTGGGTCGTGGAGCCCGGCGACTTTGAGATCATGGTCGGGCCGCTGAAGAAGAAGCTTCGCGTCAAGGCGTGAGGTTTGTCCAATGGCCATGCCGGCCGGCGGATCCGTCTCAGCGGCCGAGCATGTCCCTGTAGTCGCCGCAGTAGCGTTTTCGGCGGCAGGCTTTGCAGTGCTGGCCTCGCCAGACGGCGTCGAACTGCTCCATGATGGCCGAGACGAGTTTCGGTTCGTCGGTGAGGATCGCCGATTCGAAGTTGCGGGTCGTGTCGCCCTTGGCGCCCATGCCGGCCCCGGTGAGGTTGGCGCTGGCGATGCAGGCGGTGGTTCCGTCAATCACGACGGCTTTGAAGTGCACGCGCGGGCAGAGGATTCGCTCGAGGCCGGCGAGCAGGGCCGGATAGCGGTCGAAATCCTGGCGGAATCGCGGACCGGGCTCCTTGGCGTGCAGCAGCCGCAGTTCGACCTTTTTGCCCGCCAGGTCGGAAAGCACCTCGAGGAACGGGACCATGGTGCGGCCCTTGCGGACGTGGAGGTCCTTGATGTCAGCGGTGGCGATCCAGAGGAACTTTTTCGCCCGCGGGACGCGGTCGAGCACGACCTTTTCGTAGATCTGGCGGTCGGTCAGGAATTCGATCATGGCCTCAGCCGGCCTGCGACATGAACAAGCGGTGCTGCCGCTTGCGATCCTCCGCGCTTAGGAGGGCCTTTCTCGCCCGGATGCTCTTGGGCGTGACTTCGAGCAGCTCGTCGGCGGCGATCCACTCGAGGCCCGTATCGAGCGTCAGCCGCCGCGGCACCTTGAGCACCACGTCGATCTCCTTGGTGGATGAGCGGTAGTTGCCCAACTGCTTGCGCTTCGTCGGGTTGCACGGCATGTCGTCGTTGCGGGCGTTTTCGCCGACGATCATGCCCGCGTAGACCTCCTCGAGCGGCGAGATGAACAGCGTGCCGCGCTGCTGGAGGTTTTCCAGCGTGTAGCCGGTGGCTGGGCCGCTCTCGGTGCTGACCAGCGATCCGCGGGTCCGCGCGACGACGTCGCCGCACCACGGGCCGTAGCCGGTGAACCGCGATGAGGCGATCCCCAGGCCGCGGGTGTCGGTGAGGAACTCGCTGCGGTAGCCGATCAGGCCGCGCGTGGGAATCCGGTACTCCATGCGGATCAGGCCGGTGCCGGCGTTCTGGACGTCGATCAGTTCGCCCTTTCGCCGCGCGAGTTTTTCGATGACCACGCCCTGGTAGTCTTCGGGCACGTCGATGATCAACTGTTCCATCGGTTCGAGGAGGTTGCCCTGCTCGTCCCGCTGGGTGATGACTTCGGGCCGCGAGACGCACAGTTCCATGCCCTCGCGCCGCATTTCTTCGATGAGGATGGCCAGGTGCAGTTCGCCGCGTCCGGAGACCTTGAGGCCGTCGGCGCGGCCGACGTCCTCGACGCGCAGGGCGACGTTGACCCGCTGCTCGCGTTCGAGGCGGTCGCGGATCTGGCGGAGGGTGACGGCGCGGCCTTCCTTGCCGGCGAGCGGTCCGCTGTTGACCAGGAAGAACATCGAGACGGTCGGCTGCTCGATCTCCAGCGGCGGCAGGGCCGGGTCGGCCAGGTCGGGCGACGAGAGCGTGTCGCCGATGCCCAATCGCTCGGGTCCGGCCAGCCATACGATGTCGCCGGCAGCGATTTCCTCAGCCGCTTGGCGCTCGAGGCCGCGGGTGACCCACAGGTGGGTGGTCGCGGCCTGCTCGACGCCGGTGACCTCCCAGCGTCCGGTCCGCTTGTCGTTGTTGTGCCAGCGCGTGGTGGTTCGGGCGAGCGTCTCGCCGTTCCGCAGTCGGCCCTGGAGCACGCGTCCGCAGCCGATCTGGCCGATGTAGTCGCTCCACGCCAGCGAGCAGACCTGCATCCGAAACGGGGCGTCGACGTTGACTTCCGGCGGCGGCACCCGCTCGACGATCGTTTCGAACAGGGCGTCCATGTTCTTTGGACGGTGGCCCTCCAGGTCGCGCACGAGCCAGCCTTCCAGGCCGGAGCCGTAGAGCACCGGGAAATCGAGCTGGTCGTCGTTGGCTCCGAGTTCCACGAACAGGTCGAACGTCTTGTCCAGGGCCCGCGACGGGTCGGCGTTGGGACGGTCGACCTTGTTGACGATCACGATCGGCCGCAGGCCGCGCTTCAGCGACCGCATCAGCACGTAGCGCGTTTGCGGCATGGGCCCTTCGTTGGCGTCCACCAGCAGCAGGACCGAGTCGACCATTGAGAGCACGCGCTCGACCTCGCCGGAGAAATCGGCGTGGCCGGGGGTGTCGATGATGTTGATCAGGTGGCCGCTGTACTCCACCGTGCAGTGCTTGGCCCGGATGGTGATGCCGCGCTCGCGTTCGAGCTCGTTGCTGTCCATCACCCGCTCTTCGACCCGGGCATTTTCGCGGAACACGTGCGCGGCGCGGAAGATCGAGTCGATCAGCGTCGTCTTGCCGTGATCGATATGAGCGATAATGGCCAGGTTGCGGATGTTTACTGACGGTCTCATAACACCTCGGGACACAGTCCCACTGCAATAGCTCAGATTGATGTAAACCAATTATTATAGCAAACCCTGTTGGAAAATTCACCCCCAAAATCACCCAAACACCGCCCAAAATGCGACTTAACGCCACGGTAACGACAACCCCGTCGGAGGGGTCCGCAGCCGACACGGACGATCCGGCTCCTTGGTCGGGCAGCCTCCCGACGCCACACCCGCCCGCGCCCGGTGGGTAAAATTAAACTTTCAAGACCTGACCCCATGGGGTCAGGTCTTGAAAGTTTAATTTTCGAGGGTGGACCTGCGGCGTGGATCGCGGTGGATATGAGGGTCCGCACCTTGGAGAGCTGCGGGGTTTTCAGCAACCTTGACGGCGTCAATCGGCTCTTTATCGTGGAGAAGGGCCTTTTCTCGCGTGGTCTGAACGAGGGTCATAAGGTGGATGAGATTCGGCGGTTGATTGTGCTGGCGACGAAGGCGGATGGCGGCGTCGAAGTGCGGACGGCGGCGTTCGCTGAGTTGGTGAGGCGGTTTCAGGACATGGCCTATGGGTACGCCTACTCGATCCTGAGCGACTTTCACCTGGCTGAGGACGCGGCGCAGGAGGCGTTTGTCATGGCCTTTGGGCAACTGGATAGTCTGCGTGATCCGGAGGCGTTCGCGGGCTGGCTGAGGCGGATCGTCCGGACGGCGTGCAGCCGGATGACGCGGCGCAAGTCGCTGCCGACGACCGATCTGAACGCCGCTGAGGGACTTCGCTCGTCGGCCGCCGGACCCCAGGAGGCCGCAGCCGTGAACGAGTTGCATGACGAGGTCCTCCGGGCGGTCGGGCAGCTCCCGCCGCCGGAGCGCGAGGTGACCACGCTTTTCTACATCAACGGTTACAGCCACAAGGACATCGCCGACTTCCTCGAAGTGCCGGTCACGACGGTCAAAAGCCGCCTGCACGATTCGAGGAGGCGGCTGAAGGAAAGGATGATGAATATGGTGCACGATGCTCTGAAAGCCTATGCCCTTCCCGAAGACTTTCACGTTGTCCTGGACGCACTCGGCAACATTCAAAGCGCTTCGCCCGCTTTGGCCTGGTTGCAGGGCCGATGGGTGTTGGTGTGGCAGGATGGTCAGCCGGGAAAGCCTTATAACGGTCCGTTCTGGTTTCTGTTGTCGGAAAGCACGGACGCCAAGAACTGGTCGGAGCCGCGGCGCCTTGCCATCGACCCGCAGTGGCCGCACGCGCCGCAGCTGTGCGTGCTGAAGGACACGTTGATCCTCCACACGCACCACCATCATCGCGGCGTGAAGGTTTTCCGCTCGAGCGATCTGGCCGACTGGACGTCCTGTCCCGCCATCCAACTCGGCGACATCGGCCGCTCCGGCGTCTTTAGTTCCGCAGAGACGCTGTTTGTCGCCTACCCGATCTGGCATGCCGATCATGGGTTGGGCGACAGCGTTGAGCTGATCAGAAGCACCGACGGTCGATCCTGGACTTGGCTGAACAGCCCGTATCCCAGCCGCGGGACCGGCATCAGCGATGCCGCCGGGCTTGCCGTCGGGGACAGCCTCTATGTCGCCTGGAGAGAGCACGGCTACCAGGGAGACGGGAATACGCTTGACGTACGCATCTGCCGGAGCGACGACGGCGGTTCACGCTGGAGTGAACCGGTGACGGTTGCCGGACTGTCGACGAGCCAGGGCAGCCTGAGTCTGGTGCTCGCGTCGGGACTAAATGACCGGCTGGTGATCGCTCAGGATATGCGGAACAAGGATGGCTTCACGGGCGAAATCCTGTTGGTCACGAGCCACGACCAGGGATGTACATGGCCGCAGGTCGCCCGGTACTCCGCTGGGTCATTGATCGACCCCGCCATCGCATTCGCTCCTGACGGAACGCTGCTGCTGGCTGGAAGCACCCGCGACAAACGCGGCATCCGCCCCTGGATCGTTCACAGCCATGTCGCGATCGAATGAACCCGTGGGCTTGCCATGCGGTGAACCATGGCCTGGCGGTCGTCACGGCCACCCAGGATCGGCAAGAGCCGCCGGTGGCAAAATTAAACTTTCAAGACCTGACCCCATGGGGTCAGGTCTTGAAAGTTTAATTTTCGCCAGTGGGATTGTGTTCCGTTTGCCGCCCGTGGATAATCGCGGAAGCCTATCATCTGACGTAAATCACGAGGAGCGGCAATGAAACTGGCAATCGTCGGCTACGGCACGTGGGCGACCACCATGGCGGCGGCTTTGGGCCGGAAATACGAACGGGTGCGCGACGTGCGCATCGCCTGGTGGATTTCTCCGGAGAGCCGGTTCGAAGGACAGCATCTGCTCGACGTGGTCGTCCGCACGGGCGAGAACCGCAAACGTCTGCCCGGCGTGCCGATTCCGAGCAACGTGCACGCATCCGGCGACCTGGCCGAGGTCGCTGCGGACGCGAACGTTCTGATCTGGATCACTCCGGCGGCCTACACCAAAGCTCTCTTACTCAAGCTGGCGCCGATCGCCGACCGAGCATTGGTGCTGCACGGCATCAAGGGCTTCGACCCAGACGCAAGCGACCTGAAGACCATGTCGATGATGTTCGGCGCCGACGGCGGCGTCGACGAAAGCCGCATCGGTGTGCTGTCCGGGCCGAACATCGCCCCGGAAATCGCTGGCAATTTCACCCCGGAGCCCCAGCGGCGCTGGGCGCCGGTGGCCGCCGTCGTGGCCTCCGCGACGGAAACAGCGGCCCGGCAGCTTGCCGAACTCGTTGAGATCGACGGCGTGATCCGCGCGTACACCACGCGGGACGTGCGCGGAGTCGAACTCTGCGGCATCCTCAAGCACATCTACGCCATCGCAGCCGGCGTCTGCGACGGAATGGGAATGCCGCATTCGACCAAAGCCTCGCTCAAGAGCCGGTCGATCGCCGAAATGAAGCGAATCCTCTGCTGGTTCAGATCGGAAATGCCGGAATTCGGCTCCGTCTGCGACGAAACGCTCGACTCGCCAGCCGGCCTCGGCGACCTCGACGTCTCGTGCATGACCGGCCGCAACCACACGCTCGGCCGGTCGCTGGCTCAAGGCATGCCAACAGCCGAAGTCAACGAGAAGGTGCTGCGAGGCATGGTCGCCGAGGGCATACACGTCGTCCGCCGGCTGTGCGACTGCCTCCGCGATTCGGGCCTGCGGACGCCGATCCTGAGCGAAGTCCACCAAATGGTGTGGGAAGGCAAACCAGCAGACCAAGCGATCGGCAGTGTCCTCCATAGCCGCCGCCCAGCCGGACCATGCAGCTTCAGCCTCGAATAAGCGTCGGGCGGGACTCACATTGCATGCAGCTTCGCGAACGAAAATTAAACTTTCAAGACCTGACCCCATGGGGTCAGGTCTTGAAAGTTTAATTTTCGTTGTTTTCAGCGGGATTGGTCGGCTTGTGTTTTTCAGGAGGAGGCGTGATGTTGGAGGGTCATGGTTGGTGTGGGCAATCGGGTTCTTCGGCGAGGTGGTCGCCGGTCGTGGCGTAGGCTCGGGCTCGGCAGCCGGCGCAGAGCTTTCGGTATTGGCAGGCGCCGCATTTGCCGGTTAGTTTGTCTGGGTTGCGGAGGTCGGCGAATGTCGGTGAGGTCTGCCAGATGGTTTGAAGCGGTTGTCGGCGGACGTTGCCGACTTGCAGCGGGAGGTAGCCGCACGGCTGAACGTCGCCGGTGCGTGAGATGAAGCAGACGGCTGAGCCGGCGAGGCAGCCTCGGGTCACCGCGGCCATGCCGTGTCGCGGCTTGGCGACGGTCACGCCTCGCCTCGCCGATTCGGTTTGCATGATCCGGAAGTACTGCGGCGCGCAGGTGGCTTTGATCTGCAGATGTTGGCCCAACTCGACCGATTTTTCGAACAGCCAGGTCAGAGCCCGTTCGGTCTCTTGCGGGCTGAGCCGCTGATCGTCGGCGATCTCGGCTCCGCAGCCGACCGGCACGAGCATGAAGACGTGAAAGGCCTCGGCGCCCTTTTCCATCGCCAGTGTCAACAGGCGCTCCAACTCGTGGACGTTGTGTTTGGTGACCGTCACATTGACCTGCATCGACATGCCCGCTTGCTTGAGGGCTTCGAAGCCGGTCAGCGCGGCGGTGAAGCTGCCGGTCTGTCCGCGGAAGGCATCGTGCGTTTCGGCGGTCGCTCCGTCGAGGCTGATGCTCGTGCGGGCGATTCCCGCGTTGACGATCCGCTGGGCCATTGTGTCGTCGATCAGCGTGCCGTTGGTGGCCAGGGCGACCCGCGAGAATGTTCCGCGGCACGCCTCGGCGATTTCGAAGAAGTCGCTTCGCACCAGCGGTTCGCCGCCGGTCAGCACGACGATCGGATCGGCGAAGTCGCGAATGCTTCTGGCGGCTGAGATGATTTCCCCGGTCGCCAGTTCATCCGGCGACGCGTCCGGTCCGGCTTCGGCTCGGCAGTGTCGGCAGTGCAGGTTGCACCGCGCGGTCAGTTCCCAGAAGACCAGCCGCAGTGGCCACTGCGGCGTCGGCTGTCTGTCGTTTCCGTGATGCTCCATCGGTCACTCGGCGATCTCATCGTCGGTCAGGTAGCAGGCTGGGTCGCAGTCCCAGAGGTCTCCGGTCACCGCTTCGGCCCGCGCCCGGAAGTTGCCGTTGCACACGTCCAGCCACCGGCACGCGCGGCACCGGCCCTTGAGGTGCTTCTTGCGATTGCGGAGCCTCGTCAGCAGCGGGTCCGCCCCGTTTTTCCAGATGCGGCTGAACGGCCGGTCGCGGACGTTGCCGAAGCTGTACTGCCGCCAGAACTGGTCCGGGTGGACATCGCCGTCCCAGCTCACGCACGCCAGGCCCATGCCGGAGCTGTTGCCGCCGTTCATATCGAGCAGTTTGAGCACGTCCTGGGCCCGATATGGATTTTCCCGCAGCAGCCGCAGGTAGATGTACGGCCCGTCGCAGTGGTTGTCCACCGTCAGCACCTCGACCTGCCGCCCGGCGTCGTGCAGCGTGGCGGTCCGGTCGATGATCAGGTCCACCGCCGCCCGCGTTTCCGCGTGCGAGAGGTCCTCATCGCGCAGGCGGCTGCCTCGGCCGGAGTAGACCAGGTGATAGAAGCAGACTCTCGGAATGTCCTCCTGCTCGATCAGGTCGAAGACGCCCGGAACGTCGTGGACGTTGCAGCGGTTGAGCGTGAACCGCAGGCCTACCTTGATGCCCGCGTCCTGGCAGTGGCGAATCCCGGCCAGGGCCCGGCCGAACGCCCCGCGCACCCCGCGGAAATGATCGTTCGTCTCCTCCAGGCCGTCGAGGCTGACGCCGACGTACGAGAGGCCCATCTCCCGCAGGCGACCAGCGACCTCGGCGTTGATCAGCGTGCCGTTGGTCGAGAGCACCGCCCGCAGGCCCGACTGTCGGGCGTGGGCGATCAGCTTGAAGATGTCCGGCCGCATTAGCGGTTCGCCCCCCGAGAACAGCACCACCGGCGCGCCGAACTCGGCCAGGTCGTCGATCAGCGTGAGGCCCTGGTCGGTGGTCAACTCGCCGCTGTAGTTCTGATCGCGCGACTGCGAATAGCAGTGGAGGCACCGCAGGTTGCATCGCCGGCCCACGTTCCACACCACCACCGGTTTCTTGTCTTCGGAAAACTGGAGCAGGTGCGAGGGCAGTTCCTTCGACCGTCGGCCGTACCGCAACGGGTCCGACGCCTCCACGGTTCCGCAATAGAGTTTGGAAATCCCGATCACGACTGGGGTCCCGATTGTCGAGCCGCGATGATCCGCAGGCGCTTCAGATAATTATAGTCGCTTGGGTCTCAGCCGCTACAACCGCTTCAACTACCGTTGAGGAATTCAGCCGCTCCCGCCTCGAGGAGTCGCGCGGCCGCCTCGCCGCCGATTTCGGTTGGTCGGTCGAGTGAACCCTCGACCTGGGTTTCGCAGCACCGTCGGCCGTCGAGTGACAAGACCCTCGCCCGCAGCCGCAGTTGCCCGTCGCCCACCTCGGCCAGCGCTCCGAGGGGGGCGTGACAGCCGGCTTCGAGCCTGCGCAGCACCTCGCGCTCAGCCGTGACGCAGGCAAAGCTCCGCGGGCAGTGGATCGTGTGGACCAGTTCCGCTGCGTTTGGGTCATCGGCCCGAATCTCCACCGCCAGGGCGCCCTGGCCCGGAGCGGGCAACATCTGATCGGGGGCAAAGGTGTGGCTGATCCGGTCGGCCAGGCCGATCCGGCGGAGCCCAGCCACCGCCAGCACCGCCGCGTCCACCGCTGCGTCGCTGACCTTTTTCAGCCGCGTGTCCAGGTTGCCCCGCAGATCGACGATCCGGACGTGGGGAAAGAGCCGCCGAAGCTGGGCGGCTCGCCGCAGACTGCACGTGCCGATTGTAAGTTCTTTTTTGGACTGTAGTTGTGAAATGTCCGGACCGATCAGGGCGTCCCGCGGGTCTTCCCGGGTCGGCACCGCCCCCAGCACCAGGCCTCGCGGGAACTGCGTGGGCAGATCCTTGAGGCTGTGGACCGCCAGGTCGATCCGCCGGTCGGCCAGGGCATCTTCCAACTCTTTGGTAAATAAGCCCTTACCGCCAACCGCGTGCAGTGCCTGATCGGCGATCGCGTCGCCCGAGGTTCGCACCGTTACCACCCGAAACGCGACGTCGCCGAAGGCTGAGCGCAGCGCCGCAGCCACCAACTCGGTCTGCGACCGAGCCAGCAGACTTCCCCGCGTGCCGATGACGAACTCGCTTTTCATCCGATAGTGCCCTCGGTCGCCGCCGTTTCAGGAGTCTCCAATGTGGCCATTCTATCCTCTGTAAACGGCCCCGCCAAGCGTTGGACCCGCTGGCGATGAGGACGTTAACTTAATATTCAAGACCTGACCCCGTGGGGTCAGGTCTTGAAAGTTTAATTTTCGCCTCCATCCGCATCTAGGCGAGGGTAAGGCAATGCTGGCTGCGTGGTTGGGGAATGAGGGCCGGGCCTGATGCGTGCATCGGGGAAACACCTAAGCAAAAAACCAGATCGGCCCTTATCGAAAAGGCTCGGATGGCGGATTAGATTCAACAGTGAGAGATAATCTGTGGGGGACCTTCGCTTGAGAGAAAGGTGACAAGCCATGAAAATTTCAGAGATTATGACAAGCAGCGTCGAGATCATCTCCGCGGACGCGACCATCGAACAGGCGGCTGAGAAGATGCGTTCGCTGGACGTCGGCATGCTTCCGGTCTACGAGGGCGACCGGATGATCGGGACGATCACCGACCGCGACATCACGATTCGGGTGACCGCTGAGGGGTTGGACCCGACGACCACCAGCGTCAGCGAGGCGATGACCGAAGGCGTGGTTCACTGCCGCGAGGACGAGTCGATCGAGCGGGCGGCTGAGTTGATGGAAGAGCGGCAGATCCGGCGGCTCGTGGTGGTCGATGAGGACAACCGGCCGGTGGGCATCGTCTCGCTGGGCGACCTGGCGGTGCGGGTTCACGATGACCGGTTGACCGGCGAGGTGACCGAGCGGGTCTCCGAGCCGGCCAAGATACGCCGGTAAGACGCGTTGGAATGGATCAACCGTTGACCCCGCCACGGGTCGGCGCACGCTCACGACGGTACGCCCGCGCCCGGAGGGGATGGCGCCCCATCGCGGGCGAGAGGAGATATGGTCTACCGCTGGCTGCCGTGGAAATGGCTGGTCCGCCGTATGGCTCGGACTCACGGGTTCGTGGATCCGCTGCGTCTGCTCTCGCGGCTTGACCGGTTCGCCCAGCCGTCGGAGGTTCGCACGCCGATCGAGTTGTTGCGGGCGGGCGTGGCGTTTCACGCCCGCGGCCTGATGAACACCAAGGCGATCCAGCACAACCTCGACTGGGTCTGGCCGTGGTGGGTTCAGAAGCAGTACGACCCGAACGACGAGTCGTTTCTGCCCCGGGCGTTTTCGATCACGCACGTGAACCTGACGCACCGGAACTGGACGGCGGTGGGGTTGCCCGGCTGCCGGGCCTTTCCCATCGTCGATCCTCGCGGCTTGGTGACGCCGTTCTTCGACGGCTGGTCGATCGACGCGTGGATTGTCGCCGACGACGGCGGCGAATTGATTCCCGCCCGCCAGGACACGGTATCGCAGCGTCTGCTCCTTGACGGCGAGGCGCTTGCGGTTCGGACCGAGAGCGCGGGCCAGGCGGGCCGATTGCGGACCGACGTGGACGCGGTCGACGGCGAGACGGTCGAGTGCCGCATCGCCTGCCGCGCCGCCTGTCCGGACGGCGGATGGCTGGTGGTTTCGCTGCGGCCGTTCAACCCGGAGGGTGTCAGTTTCGTCCATCGCATCCGGTTCGACGACGAGGATCGCCAGTGGCGGATCGGCCGGCGCGGGCGGGTGCGATTCGACCGCTGGCCCGACCGCCACACCACCTCCACCTACGGCGAAGGCGACGTTCGCATCGGGTTGACGCAGCGTCCGCCGAGCGGCCAGTGCGAGTGCGACGTGGGGTTGGCCACCGCGGCGGCGATGTATCGCCTCGAACCCGGCTGCGAGTCCGCGGTCGAGCTTCGCGTTCCGCTGGTCTACGACAAGCGCTCCAAACCCATCCTGCCGACCGGACGCACCGAACCGTGGCCGGCGGCTTTGGACGGCGCCGCTGCGATGTCCGTGCCCGACGAGCGCTTCGCGTTCCTCTACGACGCCGCCGTGCGCTACCTGGTTCTGCTGTCGCCCGACGACGTCTATCCCGGCCCGTACACCTACAAGCGATTCTGGTTTCGCGACGCCGCGTTCATCCTCAACGCGATGCTGGCCACGGGCATGAGTCAGCGCGCCGCCCCGGTGCTCGAGCGCTTTGGCCCGCGCCAGCGGATCGACGGGTTTTTCCTGTCGCAGGCCGGCGAATGGGACTCCAACGGCGAGGCCCTCTGGGTCCTGCGCCGGTATCACGAGTTGACCGGACTGCCGCCGCATGCTTCGCTGCATCCGATGGTGATCTCCGGCGGCCAGTGGATCATCCGCAAGCGATGTGCCAGGGATATCGAGGCCCTTCACGCCGGGCTGCTGCCGGCTGGTTTCAGCGCCGAGCATCTGGGCAACAACGACTTTTACTACTGGGACGATTTCTGGGGCGTTGCCGGTCTTCGCGCCGCGGCTTGGCTGTGCCGGCGGTGGGACGATCAGGCGCACGCCCGGATGTTCGCCAACGGGGCTGACGACCTGGCCGCCGCGATCGAGCGGAGCCTGGAGCGGTCGCGGGATATTCGCCGCTGCGACGCGCTGCCGGCCTCGCCCTATCGGCGGATGGACGCCGGGGCGGTCGGCTCGGTCGTGGCGTCGTACCCGCTGCGCCTGCTCGAATGGGACGATCCGCGGATGCGCCAGACGGTTGACTTCCTGTTGGAGCGGTGCCGCGTCCGCGGCGCGTTCTTCCAGGACCTGATCCACTCCGGGCTCAACGCGTACCTGACGCTGCACCTGGCCCAGGCCCTGCTGCGGATGGGCGATCCGCGGTTTTTCGAATTGGTGCGGACGGTGGCCGATCTGGCGTCACCCACCGGCCAGTGGCCCGAGGCGATCCATCCGCGGACCGGCGGCGGCTGCATGGGCGACGGCCAGCACCTGTGGGCCTCCGCTGAGTGGGTCATGATGATGCGGAACCTGTTCGTACGCGAGGAGGATGATCGACTCATTTTGGGCAGCGGCATTCCTGACGAGTGGGTCCGGCAGGGGTCACGGATTTCCTTCGGCCCGACGGCGACGCCGTGGGGCGCGATCGACGTCGAGATCGAAGGGTTCGACGATCGGGTCGAGGTGCGGTGGCGCGGGCAATGGCGAGACCACGCGCCGCCGGTCGAGGCGCGGCTGGGCGACCGGACGCCGATCATGATCGAAGGCGCGATCGGCCGGGCGGAGTTTGGCCGATCCGCCGCGAAGGTTCACAGCGTGCGCGACGAAAGCGAGAGACGATGAGAATTGCGATGTTCACCAACAGCTATCTGCCTCAGGTCGGCGGCGTGGCCCGCTCGGTCGAGCGGTTCACGTGCGCCTACCGGCGGCTGGGGCATCGCGTGCTGGTGGTGGCGCCGGAATACCGCGAACCGTCCGACGACGACCCGGACGTGGTCCGCGTGCCGGCGATCCAGCACTTCAACGGCAGCGACTTTTCCGTGACCCTGCCGGTCAGCCTCGGGCTCTCGGAGGTCATTGACGACTTCCAACCCGAGATCATCCACGCCCACCACCCATTTCTGATCGGCAACACGGCCCTTCGCGTCGCGGCGGAACGCGGCTTGCCGCTGGTGTTCACTCACCACACGATGTACGAGCACTACACGCACTATGTCCCGCTCCACCTGGAGGCCCTCCGGCGGTACGTGCTGGAGCTCTCGACCGGGTTTGCCAACCTCAGCGACCGGGTGATCGCCCCGAGCCGCAGCGTGGCTGAGATCCTGGAGCAGCGCGGCGTGCGCCGCCCGATCGCGGTCGTGCCGACCGGCGTCGAACTGGAGCAGTTCGAGCGGGGCGACGGCGCCGCGTTTCGACGACGTCACGAGATCGATTCGGACGCGTTTGTGATCGGGCACGTCGGCCGCTTGGCGCCGGAGAAGAACCTGGCGTTTCTCGCCCGCGCCGTCGCCGACGTGTTGGCCCGCCGGCCGCGGAGCGGGTTCGTGGTCATCGGGGCCGGCGTCTCGCGGCAGGCGATGCGGGACATCTTCGCCGGGGCGAACGTGCTGGAGCGGGTGCGTTTCGCCGGAATCTGCACCGGAAGCGATCTGGTGGACGCGTACCACGCGATGGACTTGTTCGCGTTCGCCTCGAAGACCGAGACGCAAGGCATGGTGCTGGTCGAGGCCCTCGCCGCCGGATGTCCCGTGGCCGCCCTCGACGCGCCCGGCGCTCGCGAGGTGGTCCGCGACGGCGAGAACGGCCGGCTGATCGTGTGCGAAGACGAAGCGGCGTTCGCCGAAGCGATCGACTGGGCGGCGAACTTACCGGCCGGCCGGCGCGAGCGGCTTCGCCGGCGGGCTCGGCAAAGCGCCGAGCCGTTCTCGACCGACCGCTGCGTCCGGAGCACGTTGGACATCTACAGCCAGGTGCTTGGCCAGGCGGGCGATCGTCCCGCCGCGGAGATCACCCGTTGGGCCTCCTTGCAGCGATCGCTTCAGCGGGAGTGGGACATCTGGGCCAATCGCGCCCGCGCCCTGGCTGAGTCGATCGGCACAGAACCGAACGGCAAGAGTTAGCCGCCGCTTCACGGCGCCCGCAGTTCGCCGGCTGGATGCACGCGGGCAAAGGCGCGGGCGTTTCCGTCGTAGCCGACCCATACGTACCACGGACGAGGCAGGCCGCGCGGATCGATGAGCCGCGACGGATGGACCGGTCGAAGCGCCAGCTCGAAGGAGGCCTCCTGCCCCGGCGCCAGCTCAAAGGCGACCTGGTCCGAGAGCGGTTCGGCCACACCGTCGACCCGCAACTGGATCATTCCCGCCGCCGTTTCCGGCAGGTGATTGACCAGCCTCGCCCGCACGGGCCCGCCGGCGGCGGACTGCTCCGCCCAGGCCAGCAGCGGCCCGGATTCGCCGACCGCCAGCAGGATCGTCGTGCCCTCCAGCAGCGGGATGGTCGTCGCAAGCTCCCGACCGTCGAGCGAGAAGGGCAATTCCATCAGCCGCTCGCGCACCGTATCGAGGCCGTACAGCTTCGCGACGCGATCGAACGGCAGCGTCATTCGCGCGGGCACGTTGTGCCGGCGGCGCGGACCCCAGTTGGTCACGCCCAGCATCGCCGTTCCTTCGTCGCCGCAGTACGAGAGGATCTGGAAGTGCATGTCGTCCACCTCCGGGTCCGCGTCGCGCAGGTCCACGTCGGCCGGCGGCGTCACGCCGTTCTCGCTGAGGAAGGCGCCGATCAGCTTGCGGATGACCGGGTCGCCCTGGTTGAGCAGTTCGCTGTCGCGGCAGACCGGATTGGGCGCCCGCGAGAGGGTGTAGAAGTAGTTGCGGTACGCGTTGAAGACCGCCGCCGCCACGTAGAGCGTGCGACCCTCGCCAAAGGTTCCATCCACCGCTGCGGGCAGGCCGCTGGGCGGGCCGGCCGACTGGGTCGCGGTTTCCTGCGGAGCGAGGAATGTCGGGACCTGGTCCAGCACATGGTCGACAACGTTTTGGCGGACCAGCTCATCGGGGAAGGTGGCCAACACGCGGGTGGCTTCGCCCCGCCGAATAATTCCCGCTCGGGCCATCGGCGCGCACGCCTCGCCGCTGTTCTCGATCGGCGACGGCGAGGTCAGGACCGTCGGCAGCTCGAAGTGGATCAATGCCGACAACCTCTGGGTGGCCTCCCATGGGAGCGGCGCGCTGACCATCGAGGAAGGGGGCGAGGTCTCCAACGCCACCGGGTATCTGGGCTACGGGTCCGGTTCGCAGGGGATGATCACCGTCACCGGAGGGGGGTCGAAATGGACCAATGCCGAGGACCTCTATGTGGGCTATGAGGGGACCGGATCGCTCGCGGTGATCGACGGAGGGGCGGTGGATGTCGGAAGGACGCTCTGGGCGTCGATGGGGGACCTGTCCGGGGACGGGACAATCACTGTGGGCAAGGGTGCCGTGTTGGATGCCGATCTGGTCTTCGACGCAGCCCACGGAAACCAGCAGACCCTGGCGTTTGGGACCGGCGGCCAATTGCACCTGACCATCGATGGCACAGAGTCGCTGGGCGTCGGGTACAAAAACGCCGGGACGTTGACGGTCGCTGAGGGGGCGGCCATCGACTCATCCATCGGGTATCTGGGCTACCACGCCGGTTCGCAAGGGACAGCCACCATCACCGGCAGGGGGTCGAGGTGGACTGTTTCCTCCGGGCTCCGTGTGGGCTGTGGTGGTAGCGGCACGCTGACCATTGAGGACGGAGGGGAAGTCTCCAGTTCCTATGGAGGGATCCTGGGCTTGGGTCCCGGTTCACAGGGGACAGTCGTCATCACCGGCGGCGGGTCGAGGTGGACCAATGCCAGTGCGCTCTACGTGGGCTACGACGGCGGGAGCGGCACACTGACTATCGAGGGCGGGGGTGAGGTCTCCAACACCGCCGGTTACCTGGGCCGCCAGTCCGGTTCGCACGGAACGACCACCGTCATCGGCCCGGGGTCGAGGTGGACCAATGCTGGCGAACTCTGGGTGGGCTACCCTGGACGTGGCGGCATACCGTCGGGGACCGGATCGCTGACGGTGGCCGATGGGGGGCAGGTGACGGCGGACAGCCTGAGCATCTACTATCAGTCCACTGTCGACCTCTCGGTCAGCGGCGATGACATGCTGGTGCTGGGAACCGCCTCGACGACCGGAAGCGTTACCAACAACGGACAGATCAACCTCCATGCCGACGCGTTCCTGCCTGCCGGGACCTACCGACCGATCTCCGAGTATGCCGGACGGACGATGACCTGGAGCGGCAGCGGTTCATACAGCGGCGTCGGCGGGACGTGGGACCAGACGGCCAAGACCTTCACCGTCATGGCTCCGACGGCCCAGGACGCCGGCGCGGCTGGCCCGGTTGTCGACGGCGGACGACTGGTGATCACCGACGCGATCAGCGGTCGGCGGGTGGGGGTCGGCTTCGGAGATGTGCCCGAGGGCGCCACCTTCGCCGCCGAGCCGCTGGGACCTGCCGAGTTGGCTGGGCTGACCGGGCTGCTGACCGCTGGCGAAGAGGTGCTTGCGGTCTGGGACTTCCAGACCACCCTGACCGGCATCCCGGTGCTTTTGTCGTTCGAGGTCGACCCGCAGGCGAGCGGCCTGGCGGTCTGGCACTTTGCGGACGAAACCTGGAGCCCCTGCGTCCCGGACTTCCTGGTGCGCAGCCAAGCCGGGGTCTTGAGCTTCACCGTCACCGACTTCAGCGCCTACGCGGTCACCGGCGTGCCCGAGCCAGCCACGCTGATCCTCCTGGCGGTTGGAGGCTTGGCCGGTCTGGGCCGTCGACGGGCGTAATGGCTACGGCCCAACTGCCGACGCGGCTTGGGCGAAGCTGGTCAGCAGGGCTTGGCTGTCGGCTTTGGCGATCAGGAATCGGGGTTCGCCGTCGTAGGGCAGGGCGGTTCCTTGTTCGTCGGTCTTGAGTTCGACCGGGTTGTCCATCAGGTCGACCAGCCGGGCCGGACCGGCGGGCAGCCGGACGTTGAGCTTGCCCGATTGTTCCGGGGTCTTGCCGTACCAGTAGGCCACCACGGTCTGGTCCGCATCCGTAAACGCCATCGCGTAGAGGCCCTCGTCGGTGACTACCTTGCCCGCGAAGGGCCGGCGGTCGAGCATCCAGGTCATCGTGTTGTACGCGCAGATGATCGGCTTGATGCCCTCCGGCCGGATCATGTTGTAGTGCCAGCGGTCGTTGTACGACTGGAACGTGAAGTACATGAAGTGCTCGACCCCCTCCGACAGCCCGAGCAGGTGGGCCCGCACGCAGTAGATGGCCTGGAGGCGTTCGGGCACGACGATCCTCCGCATCGGTTCCGGGGCGTCATCGGGATAGTGCGGGTTGTCGTGGTCGTTCGCCGACCACGCGAACTCGGTCCACCAGACCGGCATGCCCGGCCGGTACTTGTCGATTTCCTCCCGCACGGTCCGCTGGAACCCGACCATGCCGCCGTCCTCCGGCGAGGCTTTGCCGTCGTTGACGTACGGGTGGACGGCGATGGCGTCGGACGCCTCGGCCCCGCCGGCCTTCAGATACGCCTTCAGATAGTCCACCGCCCAGATCGAGCTGACGCACGCCAGCACAACGGTGTTCGGATCGACCTTGTGGGCCTCTTCCATCGCGATCCGATGGACCAGCACGCAGTTGTCCACGGGCATCTCGCCAATGTAGACCTCGTTGGAGACTTCCAGGGCGTTGGTCTGGCCGGCATACCGCTCGGCCTTCAGGCGGCTGAACGTCCGCCACGCCTCGAGGTCCTTGACCGGCGGCCGCCACCCTTCGCCCATCGATCCCGGCCACGCGGCGAACTCGCCCCACAGCATGTTGCCCATCTTCAGCTCGGCGGTGTACTTGAGCGCCTTGTCGGTGAATCGCCAGTCGTACTGGCCCTTGGCCGGCTCGCGATAGCGCCAGCCGCACTCGTCGCGCGACCACTGGACGCCCATCTTCTTGGCCAGCGTCAGGGCGCTGCCGTTGTCGTACGCCGCGCTGATGCCGAACAGGCCGAACCGGTCCGACGGCTCGAACGGCCGATCCAGCGGATGGCTGCGGATCACGCCAAACGTCAGCAGGCCTTCATAGTTGTGGCCGTAGCGGGACTCGACGGCCTCGACCGTCACCGTGTGGAACCCCTTCTTGCGGACGGCTGGCTGCAGCGTCACCGTCTGCGGTTCGCCCGCCGGCAGCACCTTCTCCGTCGTCGTCTCGTCGATGCATTCGCCGTAGAAGTCCACCACCTTCACCCGAAGGCTGATCGGCAGCGGATCGGCCAGCATATTGGCAAGCTTCAGCGAGATCTCGACCTTTTCGCTCTCGTCGAAGACGTTGCGGAACCGCTCGGTCGACAGCGCCACCTCGACGGCCGGCGAGGGCGCAGCCAGCGAGAAATCCAATGCGCCGTCGTCGCCCGCCCACAGGCTCAACAGCAGACAGCCGTCAGGCCCGCGTTCGATCCGCACCGCCGACGCCTTGTTGATGAGCACCTTGAGATTGCGGCTCGGATCCTGCGCCAGCTCGATCCGTTTGGGATTGGACGCGACGAAGGGCTTCTCGGCGATCAGCGATTCGAGCGCCGCTGCGACCTCATCCACCACGAATCGCTCCTTGGCGAATGCCGCCGCGGTTAGTCGCAGGACAAATCCCGTTTCACAGCCGCCGGCGTTCGGACCGATCATCACGCGGACGCTTTGCTCTTCCGCCTGCCAGGTCTGCTGGATGGCCGCCGTCCCGCCCGGCAACGTCGCCTGCCCGGTCAGGCTGATGACCTGGCCGGTCCTGGTCACTTCGAGCTGATCCAGCGAGGCGCCCTGACCCGCGGCCAAATCCCTGCCGATCGCCAGCCCGCCGCCGTCGGCCAGCACGTGGCCGAACCCCGTGATCCGCGAGACCTTCTGCGGATACTCCGGGTCCAGCGCCACCTGCAGGCGATCGTTGTAGAACGTCTTCTCCCGGATCTCGTTCCAAGGCGTCTTCTCCTGGACGACGAGTTTGATCTGACCCAGGGCCGTCCCGGCCGATAGACATACCAATACCGCCATGGTGCAGATTCGGATCATTGGAGCGATCTCCGGATTACCACGTGCCGTTTCTAGAAAGACCACGCACTGTTTCGAAAGAGGGTATCCGCCCCCAGGGTGTACCAAGGGGGGTTGTTGTAGTGATCGCAATGGATCATCTCGACGTGGCCGTCCACAAACAGCGTCTGTCGCAGCAGTTCGCTGTGCAGCGCGGCCGGCTGCTCGCTGTAGCTCGGCGCTATGCGGCAGTACCAGTACTCGCACAGCAGCAACAGTTCCGACGCCCGGTGACTTGGCGCTTGTTGCGGCGGGCAGTTCACTGTGGTCTCTGTGTTGCCCAGCCAGGGGTTCATCGAGTAGTTGCCGCCGTTGCCGAACTGACCGCAGGCCGATCCCTCCGGATCGGACGGGCACCGCAGCAGGTTCGGCGCCGCGGCGGCGGGCGAGGTGGCGGGATCGATTGCCGCATAGGCTGCAATCTTCTGCGGCCACGTGGTGTTCGTGGCCCGCTCGTACGCCAACGGCAGCCAATCGGAATAGTCGTCGACGTAATGATGAAAAGCCGTACCCAACTGCCGGAGGTTCGACCCGCACGTCACCCGCCGGGCTCCTTCGCGGGCGCTGGCCAGCGCCGGCAGCAGCATCGACACCAGCACCGCAATGATCGCCACCACCACCAAAAGCTCAATCAACGTAAATGATTTCGAATTCCGAATTTCGGATTTCGAATGGACAGGCGGTCGTCGTATTGGCGGGCAATCCATAGAAGTCAACACCATCTCCTTGCCAAGCTCAGGCATCAACGGCTAGTCTACTGGAACCGGGCGGCCGAGTCAAGGTGTTTTTTGTGATGTCACGTGAAATCAGCCGATTCAGGCGATTCCGCCCTTGACCGCGGCGGGCCGGACGGGGTATACTGGAGGCCATGTCGGACCAGAAACCCCCAGCCGCGATGACCATGGCCCAGATCGCCCGCCTCGCCGGGGTCTCCCGGACCGCGGTCTCAGCCGTCCTGAACAAACGCCAGGGAACCACGCGCCTGAAGCCCGAGACCCGTCAGCGGATCGAAACCCTCCTGCGCCAGACCCGCTACCGGCCCAGCAGCGTGGGCAAAGCCCTGGTCTTGCGGCGAAGCCTGCTGGTCGGCGTCATGGCCCAGGAGGTCGGCTGGTCCTTCATGCCCCAGGCCCTCCAGGGCATCGAAGACTTCGCCGAAGACCGCGGCTGCGGCGTCCTGGTCATGACCGGCCGGCACGAGCCGCAGCGGGAGGAGCGGGTTCTCGAGTTCCTCCTCGAACGCCGCACCGACGGGATCATCCTCGCTCCGCTCTCCGGCATGTCCAGCCGCATGCGAGAGCTCCTGATCGAAAAGAAGACGCCCATCGTCTACCTCTTTCACGAGCCCGCCGACCCGCTGCCCGGCGCGCGAGCCGTCCGCGTCGATGAGGTTCGCCTCGGCCAACTCGCGGTTCAGCATCTTCTCGAGAAGGGCCATCGCCATATCGCCTGCATCGGCATGCCGCCGGAGATCCGGCAGGGCATCGACCTGGCCGCCCAAGCCGTCCCCGACGCCGCCGTCGAGCATTGGGAGTGGGAGACTCCGCGCCCCGAGGCCCCGCCCGGATTCCATCGCTGGCGCCAGGCCGACCCGCAGCCGACCGCGGTGTTCGTCCGCGGCGACGAACACGCCTGCGCATTTATGAACCTGGCCCTCCGCTTCGGCTTCAAGGTTCCCGACGACCTGGCGATCATCGGAGTCGACGACCTGCCTCCCGCCCGCGACGCCGTGGTGCCCATGACCACGATCAGCCAGCCGAAGTACGAACAGGGATTCCAAGCCGCGAAACTGCTCTTCGACCTGATGGACGGCAAACCGCGAAATAACGTCATCCTCAAGCCCGAACTGGTCCCGCGCCAGTCCACCTGAACATCGAGCTTCCCGCAGCGGCGAACCCTCACAGCGTCATGCCGTACGTCCGCGCGTCGAACAGCCGCTCGAAGCCCGCCCGCTCGTACATCTTCCTGGCGGCGGCGTGGCCGTCGTTGAGGCCCGTCTGCACCTCCGCGATCGTCATCCCGCGGCGGCGAAGCTCTTCCAGAACGAACGCAAGCTGCCGCGAGCCGACGCCGGTCCCCTGGACGTCCGGATGGACGCCGTTTTGCCCGACCTGCCCGATGCCGGTTGAACTGTCCGAGTGGGCGCTGCAAAAGCCGACCACCCGCCCCTCCGCCTCGGTGACGAACCAGTCGTCGAGCCCGCTGAAGGCTTCGGCCTTCAGCGCCTCGACCTTCCGCTGGTCCCACGGTTTGCCGCCGACCTGAATGCCATACCGCTGCTCGCGCAGGTAGTCCAAGCCGATGTTCCAGATCCGCCGCACGATCGCCTCGACCGCCGGCCAGTCCTCCGGGCGCATCGGCCGAATGTCCGCCGACTCTGACATGACGGCCTCCTTCCTCGCCGCCATTCTACCGACTCGCCGCACGCGAGGCCCCCGTCAATCCTTGACTTCCCCTCACCGCGGCCATAGAAGATGGCGCAAGTCATTCTGACGGAGACGCAACGATGGCTCAATTCTGGTACGCTCACGCCTATCGGCGGAACGTGGTGGACATGCACATCACCGACGACGATCCGCAATTCATGACCCGGATCGACCCGAAGCGCTACGCAGCCATGCTGAAGAAGTCCGGCGTCCAATCAGCCGTCGTCTACGCCCACTCCCACGTCGGCCACACCTACTATCCGACCAAGGTCGGCCATACGCACGGCAACCTCCAGGGACGCGATCTGTTCGGCGAACTGGTCGCCGAGTGCCACCGCGAAAAAATCGCCGTCCAGGCCTATTACAGCCTGATCTTCAACACCTGGGCCTATCGCGCCTTTCCCGACTGGCGAATGATCGACGTGAACGGGCGCGGCCACGGCGATAGCAGTCGCTATGGCGTCTGCTGTCCCAACTCGCCCTATCGCGACCACGTCGCCGCCCAGGTCGAAGAGCTGTGCACCGCGTACCCCTTCGAAGGGATTCGTTTCGACATGACCTTCTGGCCCGCCGTCTGCTACTGCCCGCATTGTGCGAGACGTTTCGCCGAGGAAGTCGGCGGCGAACTGCCGCGGACCATCGACTGGACCGACCGGCGATGGACGGCGTTCCAGCGGGCCCGCGAACGGTGGCTGGTGGACTTCGCCGCATTGGCCACCGCCACCGTGCGGCGGTTCCGGCCGGAGGTCTCGGTCGAACACCAGGCCTCAGCCTACCCGCTGACCTGGCAGTTCGGCGTCTCGGTCGATCTGGTCGAGCACAACGACTTCCTCCAGGGCGACTTCTACGGCGGAGCCCTGCAGGGCTCGTTCGTCTGCAAGCTGCTGGCCGACCTGACGCCCAATCAGCCGTTCGCGTTTGAAACCTCGATTGCCCTGGGCCTGGGCGATCACACCTCGATCAAGCCCGAGCACCTGCTTGAAGCCAAGGCCTGCCGGGCCATCTCCAACGGCGGGGGGTTCGTGTTCATCGACGCGATCGACCCGGTCGGCACACTGGACCGTCGCCGGTACGAGCGGATGGGCCGCGTCTTCGCCCGGACGAGTCGTTTCGACCCATACCTCGGCGGACGGATGGTCCACGACGTGGGCATCTACATGTCTACCGAGTCCAAGCACGACCCGGACGACACCGGCCGCAAACCGACCGAAGGTTCGCACAAAACTCCCCACGTCAGCGCCTGCCTCGGTGCCGCTGAGGCGATGATCGAGGCCAACATTCCCTATGGCGTGGTCACGCGAAAGGGCCTCGACCGGCTTTCGCGGTTTTCAATCCTTGTGCTGCCCAACGTGCTGATGATGAGCGAGCAGGAGGCCGAGGCGATCCGCCAATACGTGCGGCAAGGCGGCTGCGTGTATGCCAGCCGGTTTACCTCGCTGACCACACCGGACGGCGCGAGGCAGCGAGACTTCCTGCTGGCCGATGTCTTTGGTGCGACCTTCGACGGCGAAACGAAGGAGGCCTACACCTACATCGCTCCGACCGGAGCGGGCAAGCGAGTCCTCGACCAGTACGACGATCAGTATCCGCTGGGCATGGCGAACCGCCAGGTGATGATCCAGCCGCACGAGAGCGCCAAGGTGCTCGGCCGACTCGCTCTGCCCTACACCGATCCCGCCGATCCGCAGCGGTTCGCCTCGATCCATAGCAATCCGCCGGGCCGGCCGACCGACCGTCCGGCGATCGTGCTCCACCGCTTCGGCAAGGGCCGGGCCATCTACGCCGCAGCGGACCTCGAGAGCCTCGAAGACCGTCGCTGGGTCTTCGCCAACCTGATCCGCTCACTGGCCCCGCGACGCGGATTTGCCTTCGAAAGCGATGCCCCCAAACCGGTCGAGCTGACGCTGTTCGATCAGCCGGAGCGGTCGCGAATGATCCTGCACGTGCTGAACTTCCAGGAGCCGATGCCGAATATCCCGGTGAACGACATCCACGTGCGGGTCCGCCTCGATGACCGCGCGCTCAAGGCGGTGACCGAAGTCCCCAGCCGCAAGAAGGTCCGGTTCAAGATCAGCAAAGGCTTCGTCGAATTCGCGATCGACCGCCTCGAGACCTTCCGCATGTTCGAACTGCGCTGCCGCTGATCCAGTGGCCCGGAGATTGCCGCCGATCATCAAGGACGCCAGAGCCTTCCATCCAGCCGTTGCCGCACGAATTCATCGGTCGCATTGGAATGGGTCGGTGCGTTATAATTGGTGTGACCTGTTTCCAGCCGGTGGGGGATGTGTCGCGTGTGGTGGATGCCGATAGCGCTGGTCCTGATCGGGGGGACGATCATGGCTCAGGACGAATCCAGGGATGGTCGCGCGGATGCTCTGCGGCGAACGATGGGGCAACTCGAACCGCTGCACAAACCGCTGGGCCCGCCGCGGCCGGGCGACTGGCTGGCCGTCCACCGCGAGCCGGGCCAGAGCTTCGACCAGTACATCCGCTCCCGTCCCACCGTGCCCACCTCGCGGCGGCGGGTGATCTACATTCAGCCGCTGGGCGATTTCACCGACGGCCAGCGGCGGGTGGTTGCCCTGACCGCCGAGCTGACCGAGGACTACTTCGACCTGCCGACGAGGATGCTGGAGAGCCTGCCGCTCAGCGTGATTCCGGCGCGGGCCCGCCGCGTCCATCCCGTCTGGAAGGTTGATCAGGTCCTGACCACCTACGTGCTGGACGAACTGCTTCGCCCGAAGCTGCCGGACGACGCCTTCGCCTGCATCGCGTTTACCGCCAGCGACCTGTGGCCCGGACGCGGCTGGAACTTCGTCTTCGGCCAGGCCTCGCTCCGCGAACGGGTCGGTGTCTGGTCGCTGTTCCGCAACGGCGATCCGGACGCGGGCGACGACGAGTTCCGTGCGTGCCTGCGGCGGACGGCCAAGACCGGCGTCCACGAACTGGGCCACATGTTCTCGATACTCCACTGCGTCGCCTTCGAGTGCGGTATGAACGGCAGCAACAGCGAAGCCGAGAAGGACCGCCGGCCGCTGTGGCTGGGGCCGCAGTGCCTGGCCAAGGTCTGCTGGGCGACCGGGGCCGATCCGGTGCGGCGGTATCGCAGGCTCCTGGCGTTCTGCGACGCGCACGGCCTGGAGGAGGAAGCGGACTTCTACCGCCGCTCGCTGGCCGCCCTGGGCCATCCGGCCACTTTGCCGGCGACCGCGCCGGCGATCGGCGATTGAGCGCCGCCGCGCCGGCCGCTACAATCGCCCGCATGGATCACAGCCTGCGACAGCACTGCGCCGAGTTGGATCGCTGCAACCAGCGCGGTGGACGGATGCTCTCGATCTTCGACCTGCTCGACGCCGGATCGCTCGATCTGGACCTGGCGACGTACCTGATGGCCCGGATCAGCCGCGGCGCGTCGCTCATGGTCGGGGCCTCGCCCGGCGGGGCGGGCAAGACCACGGTCATGGCGGCGCTGCTGAATCTGGGTCCGGCGGACCGGCCGCTGGTGGCGGCGACGCCCGAGGCGGTG
>ERZ764778.788-NODE-788-length-35307-cov-7.905481_pt1 | contig 35307 bp, 35 predicted proteins | sample MGYA00374951_ERZ764778 | MGnify/ENA primary metagenome ERZ764778 (study PRJEB28918, sample SAMN05720193) | bioreactor metagenome | isolation source: Anaerobic biogas reactor | place: USA:Washington, USA | collected 2015-08-08 ...
GCCGTATCAACGATTTTTACATCCTCAAAATTTAGATTTTCCACTGACCCGGCCACCAGCTCGGCAATGGCTTTAACCTGTTCCGGCTGCATTTTTACCATGGGCTTCAGTTCCACGACAACGGAGGCTTGAGGTTTGTGTTGATTGGCAATAAAAGCGCTTCTTTCCGGTAAAACCAGATGGACTCGAGCCTGTTTTACCGCATCAATCTGGACAATCGTCCGGCGTAATTCCTCCTGCAAGGCGCGCTGGTAATTAATATTTCTTTCAAAATCGGTCGTACCCAAACTGCTTTCATCAAACAGTTCAAAGCCCATTCCGCCCTCGGCAACAACGCCCTTGCCGGCAAGATTCAATCTGATTTCATAGACCTGATCCCGGGGAACCGAAATCGTCTTGCCGCCTTCGTCCAATCGGTAAGGAATTTTCATCCCCTTAAGCTCTTCGACAATCTTGCCGGCGTGGTCGGCCTGAATGTTGGTGAAAAGGGGCGCATACTCTACTTTCGTTATCCACCGATAAAAGAAAATCGAAGCTAAAATTATACTGGCGATGATGACCAAACTCACCGTTCTTTTGGTGGAAGACATTTTTTCCCATTCGTCCTGAATTCTTTTTAGAACGTCCATTTCTTCCCCGCTTTAATTATTTAAATCTGCATGTTGGTAATCTGTTTGTAAGCTTCCAGCATTTTATTCCTGATTTCCACCGTCTGCCGCAGCGCCAGGTCAGCTTTTTCCATCGCTATCAGCATTTGATGAATTTCCACCGGTTCTCCGACTAAAAAATCTTCCGTCAGCCGATCGGCATCCTTTTGCAGGGAATTAACCTCTTCCAGCTGTTGGCTGAGGATCTGGCCAAAATTTTTGGATGCTGATGCGCTTTTTAAGTCGTTTTGGCTGTCCCGGCTAGTTGTAAAAATGTTATTGGCGGCGTAAAGCTTTGAATTTAAACTGGAAATATTCATGATTTACCTCCTCGTAATGGCGACGTATCATTAAGGGGATTATTATTTAACCGCGGCCCACGGTCAATGCTTTTAATGCCATCGATTTGGTCGCATTAAATACGGTTACATTCGCTCCATAAGCCCTGGATGCAGTAATTGAATCCACAATTTCGTTGGCCAGGTTTATATTGGGTTTGGCTACCATGCCATCCTGACCGGCATCCGGGTGCTGAGGGTCATATACCATGAGCGCAGGAGCATTATCGGTAACAATTTTCGCCTGCACCCCGGCGCCCATAAATTTGCCGGGATTTGCACTTCGATTCAGTTCGTTGCGCAGGGTCTCCTTAAAAACCGCGACCTGACGGCGATACGGTCCCCCGGCGCTGGTTTTGGTGGTCTCGATATTGGCAATATTCTGGGCAATCAATTCCATTCTCAGTTTTTCACAGTTAAGACCGCTGGCACTTACATCCATTATCGATAACAAACTCATTCATCTATCCCCTTCCATCAGACAGAACATATTTCCGGACTGCAATTTTTTTATTGATTTGATTAAGCGCGGCATTGAAATAGACATTATTTTTGACCATCAAGGACATTTCCTGCTCCAGGTTAACATTGTTGCCATCCGCACGCAGCCCCGGGGACAGGTCTCGGGTGACCGCAAAGTCTTCATTGACCGGGATGCTTATATGCCTTGCGCGGGTAACTTTTAAAGGTAACTGCGCGGGTTTACGCTGCGGGTTGGCCAGCTGCTCCTCAAAATCGACCAGAAAACGCTTAAAGCCAGGCGTATTGATATTGCTCACGTTATGGGCAATAACCTTCTGCCTGGCTAACGAACCATTTAGAGAAGCTTCTATAACTCTAAAGGTATTATCTACTTCGAAACCCAAAATAAAAACCCCCCCAAAGATATTAATCATACCTTTAAGAAGATTCACATTAAGGCATGATCTCTAGCAACCAGGCTGTCATATCGTTAAACGACTTAGACCCTTTGGTTTTGCGCCCCTATCTTTCGATAGTTTTGCCCTTCAAGAACATTGCTGGGTTTTATAATGAAAACTTTATTGTATATAATTTTGAGATACTGCTAAATATTGTTGTATTTTTCTTGTTGCTGGGAATTATTGTATCTAAATTATGGCTGAATATTATTTGCTTTAAATTTCCTTATTTGTATTACTTAATAATAAACATTAATTTTATAAAAGTAAATACCTTTTTAAAATATATTTCCAAAATTATTTGTTTATTGGCAATAGTAATAAATCATGTCGATAATATCGCGAAGTGTAATAGCCAGAAAAGTTTGATAATTTTGCATAATAAAATTTTGCGGAAACGATGTTCAATATATTGTTACCCGGATAAGAAAAATACACTTTATATTGTACTTGCCAATGGGCTACTCAACAGATTTTTGAATTATGCAAAACTTAATAAGTTGCAAGAAAGTAAACCACATAGTATCTTTGAAAGAAAAGCAAAGTTGGGATATTTATGGGTAAAGCGGATTTTTTTCAGATGAGTAAAGAGAAAAAGCTGGAATTTATTAATGATAAGTTGAATTCCGGGGTTGGATTTAAGGAAATTTATGATGCGGTTATTCGTGATAATGAATCTTCCAAATCCAGAGAGAAATTAAAAAATCAATTTGAGCAAGCTTGTGTTTCAACTAATCCAGAATATCAGCAGCAGGAGAAGATGAACGCCTCGGTTACCTCACCCGGCTCCGATAACGCAAATCAACGCCAACTAAATTCGCATTTTGATGAAAACATAGGAATGTTGATTGCTTCTGCCGCTGATATTCTGGAAATGCTGGCCTGGTGGAAAAATAACCGGGAGGGGGCGGAACATATGGATAACCGATTGAATATTACCCTCCCGGGCGGTGAAGAAGTGAGAAAGACTATCCGCATCAACAGTCAGGTATGGAGTGAATGGAAGGCCTTTTGCGGCAAGCATCCGGATTTCAACGAGAAGGATTTGCTGGCCAAGGCTTTGCTGTCATTTATTAATACTGAACCGTAAGCACGGGGACGGTTGAGGGCACTGAAAAAGTTTATGTTTTGATGAGCCGAAGGTTGCGAAGCGACGATGCCATCTGGCATCTAGTACCGTAAGCGATCAGAAGGCAAGCATAGCACCGCCTGAGCGTCGGCGGATCTCCTTGTAGGGGGGGATCTCTGCTTCACTGTCATCCTGAGCGAAAGCGAAGCTACCCTAATTGTGTCCTTTAGGTCACATATGTAGTCCCCGTAGGGGGGATCTCGGCTTTACTGTCATCCTGAGCGAAAGCGAAGGATCTCCTCCTAATTGTTACCTTTGGATCACATATGTAGTCCCTTTAGGGGGGATCTCCTTGCTCTGCGGTTAGATTCTTCATTTCGCTAGCGCTCCATTCAGAATGACATAAAGGGAACTTTTCGGTGCTCCCGGACGGTTCAGACTTGAAGATTTACATTACTAATTTCCGGTTCTGGCAGCAGGTCAAATATTGTTGCCCAGCTTTTATGGACTTTAACATTCAGATCCCCGACGCTATAGCCGGCGTCCTGCAGGGTTTCCCTTAATTGGTCGGCTTCCGTCTCCAGGATGTTTTTGAATAATTCTTCAGTACAGAAGATGTTCACCGTCATCGCATTTTCAAAGAGCGCAACCACGAACCACAGTTCCTGCAAAGCAGCTGAATCCACCCGAATGACCAGTTGGCAGTTATCAGGCCGCACCGGCTCACTTTTGGCTCCCGGCTTGAGCAGATAGACATGATGCCGGCCCAGGGGCCAGCCGTATATATTCAGGCCGCCCAGATTAAGGTTTTCTGTCCGGTTCAGCAGGTTAAAAAATATATTTTCCTCATCACCTGCCAGCAAACCCTGGAAAAACCTCTGCAGGGCCTGCAAAGACCGGATATCCTGCTCTGTATCCACCGTTATTCCCACCGATTTCAGCCAGATAAGCAGCTGCGCGAAATCAGCTGATAAATTGTTTTTACGGAGAAAGCGGTTTATTTCGGTTATGATCTCCGGGGTTACCGGCAGATTAAACTTGATTAGCTGCCGGGTGATGGTTTCCGTATTTGAATCGGGTTGGAGGCCTGCTAGCCAAGGGGCGGCATTGTCTAAGCGAACCCCGCTGCGGTCGTTATTATCAACTATTTTCAGGTTGATAAGGCCGTCTTTATTTGATTCCACCAGCAGTTTCAGGTTTAAACCCGGTTTCAAGGTCAGGCGGGTACGGGCCTTGAACAAATGACTGCCGTACTGCAGCAAAATATGGCTGCCCCCGGCTTTAATAACCTGGGCATTGATGATCTGACCGGGGGCAAGCAGCAGCCCGGACTGCTGGCGAGTGGAGATATTCAAACTACCGGGGATACGGTTCAGGTTCATGACAGGTATGTTCTCCCTTCCTAACGGTTCTCCAATAGCCGCTTCAGTTGTAGCTGGCTCCGATTTTAATCTGCCGCGCGGGAATATTCAAAGCGCCGGGGATACGGTTCAGGTTCATGGCAGGTATATTCTCCCTTCATAACGGTTTTCAGTGCCGCTTCAGTCGCTAACGGCTCCGATTTTACCCGCATATTTCTCATCCAGCTGCCAGACAAAGGCAATGATTCGGGCAACCGCCGGGTACAGTTCAGGGGGGATTTCCGTCCCTGTTTCCATTGATGCCAGTAACTGAGCCAAGGAAGGATCGCGGTAAACCGGAACCTTTTCTGCGGCTGCGGTTTGGATTATTTTTTCGGCAATTTCGCCGCGCCCGCAGGCAACAACAACCGGTGATTCCATCTCATCTTCGGCATACTTAAGGGCAGCGGCCAGTTTTATAGGTTTGTTCATGGTTGCCTCCTTCCCCTTCAGGCATCAAGTCCCCGGGGACCAAATACGTTTCCAAATTTATTAATCTTATTTCATCAAACCAGTCATTTGGCAATTCTAAGCTCAGCAAACATGCTGGTCAAACTTAAAAGGAAGCAAAAAGAACGTCCCCTTGCTTCCCCTTGCTTCCGGTTTTAAAAAAGGGACTCCGCCGGTGCGGAGTCCCTTGTAAACTGATTTGTTTACTGTAAGAGTTTGAGAACCTGCTGGGGCTGCTGGTTGGCCTGCGCCAGCATGGCGGTAGCAGCCTGTGAGAGGATGTTGGTCTTGGTGAACTCCATCATTTCCTTTGCCATGTCTACGTCGCGGATACGGGATTCGGCTGCGGTCAGATTCTCAGACGAGGTACCCAGATTGTTGATGGTATGCTCCAGGCGGTTTTGGTAAGCACCAAGTTTGGAACGCTCTTCAGATACCGCCTTAATTGCATTGTCAAGAACTGAAATGGCAGCAGTTGCTTTTCCTGCATCGGAAATGTCGAGGGCATATTCAGCACTACCGCTATTGTCGGTTAAAGCAACACTGGTGAATTTGGCACCGGCAACATCATGATTGCCGCCTGCTGTTGTACCTGAAATCTTAAGATTGGCCAGCGCCCGCATATCAGCAATTGCCACCGTGAACTGCTGATTTGTATTGGCACCGATCTGCATTTTGGCTTCCCCGCCAGCACCGTCGGAACCTACCACATCTTCAGAAAATTTCTCGGCCAGCAACCCGGAAGAGAGGCTTACAGAGTTTTTACCGTCAGCCCCGGCGAAATCCCCGGTACTCTTGGCGGTCAGAGAAATTGAGGTGGCAGTAGAACTTATATCAAACTGGGCCAGATTAGATGAAGGCAGGGCGCCAGCGAGATTATTTAATACCGCGGCCAGATCGGTACCGATCTGATTCACTACATCTTTAATACCTACGGTTACAGTCTTATTGGAGCTATCAACAGCCATTCCTGCCGCTCCTGCGTTGGCAGCTTCATCAAATTTCAGGGTATATTCTTCCCCGCCTATCTTGAATTTAACATCAGCATGAGCGACAGCAAGAGTGAAACCGGTATCAAAATTAAGCGTAATTTTTTCCTGCGCCGCACCTAGTCCTGGCCCAGTCATGTCTCCGTTGATAATCTTTTTGGTATTAAATTCGGTGTTATTGCCGATTCTGGTGATTTCCGAGGTTAGCTCGGTAAGTTCCTTCTGCATGGCCGCACGATCATCCAAGGTGTTGGTATCGTTGGAGGCCTGTACCGCCAGTTCCCGCATGCGCTGCAGGATGCTGTGGGTTTCACTTAAGGCTCCTTCTGCCGTTTGAATCAGAGATATTCCATCCTGTGAGTTTTTGGCGGCCTGATCCAAACCGCGAATCTGGCCGCGCATTTTTTCCGATATGGCCAGCCCGGCGGCATCGTCTCCGGCTTTGTTGATCTGTAAACCGGAGGATAGTTTCTGCAGCGAATTGCTGCTGCTGGCGCTGTTGATGAAAAGCCGATTGTAAGTGTTTAAGGCTGCAATATTGTGGTTAATTCTCATTAATAAAACCTCCCTGTTTTTATTATTTTCCTGCGGCGACCTCCCTGTCGCCGCTATAACTCTCCCGGGGCCCCAGGAAAAAGTTATTTCTCCCCTATTTAAGGATTCAATATTATATATCGTCGTTTTAGGCTGATTGTTTAGCTGATTTTTAAATTTTTTTCAGTTTTGTTTTCAACCGGGGCATATCTGCTTTTTGAGGCCTGTACCCAGACTGTTCTCAGTTCCTCCACCATGGCCAGTACTTCTTCACAATCATGGGGATCCTTTTTAATATTGGCCTGCACCAGTTTAAAGTACATATATTCGTAGAGGGTATACAGCTGGCGGGCTATTTCTCCGGCTTCGAAATTAATTCCCGCCATCAGTTCCGAGATAATATTCTGCGCCCGCAAAAGACTGTTATTGGCTTCCTCTATATCCCCTTCCCGGATTGACTTTACCCCCCGATTGATAAACTTGCGCGCCCCGTCATACAGCATCAAAACCAGATTCTCGTTGGAAGTGGTGTTAATCTGGTTTTTCTTGTAGGCATTGACGTGTGGACCCATTTCCCTCCACCCCTTTACTGTTTTAAATTAATTCATCTACGGTAAACCCCCGGGTATTAAAGCGGTTCAATAGTTCAAATACGCGGGCGGGTTTTAGTTCTGCAATAACGTTTTTATTGTCGGCCGCAACCAGAATTACCCCGGGTTGCGGATTATCTGTAACGATTTGAAAATAGAGCGGGATCTTATGTTCCGCTAAAAGCTGGTTTAACCTGTCAACGGCAGCGGTCAAGTCAGGTAGCGAATAGGGGGATATATGCCGGGAGTTTTTTTCCTGCTTTTCCTCGTCCTTTTTTCGCTGGCTGACTTTGGTTTGGCGGGTTTCAGTTACGGCCGGCTTTTGTGTCGGGGTTTTAATGGTATTAATGATAATCGGATCTATCCCATTAATACGGCCCATACCACCAGCTCCTTTAAGCTTACTTTTTCCTGTCCAGTAAAATTCCTTCGATGCCCATATTTTTCCCCCGGTAGCGGGTGTGGGTCAGCTTGTTGGTTTGGGCAGATTTAAGTTTGGCGAATACATCGGCCTGACGGGTTTTTAAGGCCGCAATATTTTCATTGTCAATTGCAATCGCCCTGGCCATTATGGTGCGGGTATGATTATTTATAAGCTGCAGGGATTCATCGTGCTCCGGTATAATGTCGGCGCTGTTTAAATCCAGCAGATTAATCTGCTCAATGATATGCTGTTTGCGGTTGATGGTGTTTAAGATACCATCATAATTCTCATTTTTAATTGCCTCAGCCTGCTCCTCGGTCAGATGCAGGAAACTCTCGATAAGGCGCTGTTTTTCTCTGGACAAAGTAATCAGTTCATCTATATGCTGGTATTTCATCTCATCACCCTTTAAAATCTAACCTTACGAACCTGATCCAAATTGCATCGCCAGCCATGAAGCCTGGGTATTCATTTGATTAATCAAGGTTTCCATGGCGGTAAACTGAGCGTAATACCTGTTTTCCATACTTTCCAGCTTTTTTTCCCATTTTTCAATGGCCTGGTTCGTTTCCGTCAATCTTTTGCCGATATAGCTGTTGTCCACCGTACTAAAGCTGGATGAACTGCCGGCTTTGTCGGCAATATACTTGACGGCATTGGCGGTCAGTTCATAGAGCCGGACGGCAATACCTTTTTCTTCATTGCTGCCGGGGTTGGTAAACAGTTTTTTAACGCTGTCAGGATCGCGGGTGAGGGCTTCCCTCAGAGCAGTTTCATTTATTTCAAGCTTGCCGTTGTAATCATTTGATCCGAACGTAATACCGATGGTAGTGAGTGAATTGTATGCTCCTTCAATACCCTGTACGATCCGGGAGCGGCCTCCCCGCAGATCACTTATTATGTTCTGCAGCAGCATGTCGTTTCTTAACAACCCTTGCCGAGCTTTGGTTTCCCACTTCTCAATTTCAGAATCGCTCATTTCCTTTTTTTGGGCATCGGTAAGCGGCAAAAAATCACGTTCCCGCTTTTCCAGGACTTTGCCGGACAGAGTATCTAAAGTTTCATTATAGGCATCGACAAATGCTTTGATGGATGTAACTGCAGCATCGATATCCCTGGCAACCGTTATGTTGGTAACGCCGGTGTTTTTAAGGTTAAGAGTAAGTCCGTTTACAGCAACGGTATTGGCGGCGAATTCCAGCCCGACAGCATCACCAAAATCTATGGAGGCATTCTTCCCGTTGTAGGAGGTAGCTTCATCAATATTCAGGTTCAGGATGGAGTTATGGCTGCCATTGGCGAAAAAGCCGGCAGAATCAGAATTGATGATGATTTCGGCCTCACTGCCGGTAGCGGTCGTGGTAAGGAAGAAGCGGTTCAGACTGCTGTCATAGCTGGCTGTAACTCCCAGATTGGCATTATTTATTTTGGCGGCAACGGTGTTGATGGTATCCTGACCCAGATCAAACTCCAAATCCGTTCCGTTTATATTAACCATAACAACATCGGTATCAGCATATCCCCGCAGGCTAAAATCGGCAAACTGGTTAAAAAGGGTCAGGGTATTGCCATTACTGTCCTGCTCGTCTGCCAGCGCGATGCTGCTTCCTTTTGCGACTCCTGCTGCCAGGCTGTTAACCGTTATGGTATAGCTGCCTTCCTGGGCCGCAGCGGTTGCGCTGATTGTGGCAACGCTTTCATTGGATGAGGCTGTTTTCCTGGTTAAAAACGTAGAATTCAGCTTCATATCAAATGCTTTATTCCTGAAGTCATAGAGGGATTTGTTTAAAGTGCGATAGTCCTCCTGTTGCCACAGCAGCAGCTGTTTTTGCTGTTCCAGCTTATCCACCGGTATTCTGGCGGCTTTCATCATGTCACTGACGATACTGTCAATATCCAGTCCGGAAGCAAGTCCCGATATCCTGGAAGTATTGATTGAAGCTGAATTAACCGAATTTATAGTCGCCATCTGCTATCCCCCCCATCCGCTAGGCTTTTTCGTCGATCAGAAGACCCAGCTCTTCCCAGGTCATGGCTACCATATCCAGCACCCTTTCCGGTGGTACTTCCCGGATTAAGTCCCCGGTTGTTTCATCTACTACTTTTACCATTATGCCTTTGGTTTTTTCATGAATGGAGAACTCCAACCGGGTATTATGCAAAGCCAGAGTTTTATTGATCTGTTCTACGGCTGCTTTAACTTGTTCTTCATCAAGCTGAACTCTTTCCGTTTTTTCCGCCTGGTCATACTTCTGCGGCAGCATCTCATTTTTTCCCGGTTCAAAATTGCCGGATGGCAACTCCGGATTTCGCCTTGTGGTAATGGCTAAGGGCAGATTATTCATCATTATCTCCATGGCGCTTCCTCCTATTTTTGTTCTGAAGGCGGTATAATACTCCAATTCAAAATTGAACCATCAATATGGCCGGCGGACAAATTTTCGTTTTTTACAGCTTCCAGTATTTCTTCTCTGACAATGGATATATCTTTATCGGCAATAATGCCAAGCTTTACCTTATTACCTTCCACCGCAATGACTCTGATTGTGATGTTATCGCCAATTACAATGCCTTCATCAATTTTCCTGGTAAGAACAAGCATTTCATAGCCCCCGTAAGTTATCTTTTCAAACTATTGCTTCATAAGCGGGTATTTGATAATATTGCCTTCACAGATTATCTGCCGGGCGACTTTTTTACGCCAGTTAAATACCAATGGTCCAACTAAATTGGTGGTTGCATCCTTTAAGCCGCTGGCGGGAACGGTTACGATCGTATATATGATTACATCCTCCGCAGCTTCTATGTCGAGTTTTTCCCTGACTTCTGCGCTTAGATCCACGCTGTAGTCATTTTTTACGGTAAACGGGTCAACCAGTAAAAAGGTTACCTCAGGATTGTCAAGCGACTGCAGCCACTTAAAATGGGGATTTTCAACAATATCAAGCATTACAAACCGGTGCAAATTCTCAAAGGCAAGCAGTCCCGGATCAAAATTAATTATATTGGCTTCTTCAATTGCAGTTTCGCCTAATTCTGCAGTTTTCGCATTCATCTTAATCATCTCCGTATTTATCGCAGGAAATCCAATAAACTGGGCTGAATTAACTTGGCACCAACCGCCAGCGAGGCCTGATAGATGGTCTTCTGGCTAGTATATGAGGTAAAGGTGATGGCATAATCGGTATCTTCCAATTTGCCCACCAGATCAGTGAGATTTAATTCATAAGCCGACAACCTGCTTTGGGCGATTTCTATCCGCTTGCTCTTGGCTCCGCCTACGGCTCTTTCGGAAAGTACATTGTCAATATATTTGTCAATGTCGCTAATGAGGGGATTAATTGCATTTTGATCCCCGGCATCGAGCTTTTCTCGCAATTCAATTAATTTATTGAACACCGCGTTTATTTCTGCATTTCCGTTGGTATCGGTGTGAAATACGGTTTTTCCGCAGGCAATATCAATCGTAACCCCGGCTTCAATTTCAATTTTCCGGGAATAAGTCTCCGCCAGCAGGCTTTTGTCAAAGTCAGCGCTGATGAATTGTATGTCGGTTATTCTGCCATGGTTATCCCGACCGGCTACCTCAAAAGGGGTGCGGCCGCTTTTGCCGCCGCCGAACAAATATTTGTCCGCATAACTCGAATTTGCGGTTTGGACCAATTCCGCCACCATATTGTCAACCTCGTCAGCCAGTGCGCCCATGGAAGCCTGGGCCAGGGTTCCGCTTGAACCGGTAACGGCTATCTCCCTCGCCCTTTGTAAAACATTGCCGACACTTTCAAGCGCGCCGTCAACGGTATCAAGCCAACCAGCGGCGTCTTTCATATTGCTGCTGTATTGTTCCTGGGCCTTCAAGTCTGATTTAGCGGCCAGCAGACGGCTGGTGGCGACGGGATCATCGGAAGGCCGGTCGATTAGTCGGCCGGATGAAAGCTGATTTTGATATTTTTCCATCCGGTTTAAATTGGTATTGACATTGTTGATAAGGGATTGGGACAGCATTTTTGTGGTTACCCGCATTATCATTCACCTACGCCTTCAAACGGTTTATGATGGTATCCATCATTTCATCCATAACACTGATTACTTTGGCACTGGCATCAAACGCATGCTGATAGAGCACCATATTGACGGTTTCTTCATCCAGAGAAACTCCCTGGATAGATTCCCTTCTTTTTATATTTTGATCTACCAGAGTTTGTTGATTTTTTACCGTTTTTCCCGTTTCCCGGGCAGCGCTTCCCAATTCAGCTATCATATCCTGGTAAAACGCTCCCAGGCTCAAGTTTCCTGCATTTGAATTGGTTAACATCTGGCTGGCGGGATCATACTTCATCAGCGTATGTTTCAATTCTGCAATCGCAAGGGCTATATCCCCGTTGCCTTCCAGGAATATACCGCCCTGCTTGGAGGCCGCGATTTTGGCAACGTCGTTTTCAATGTTGGCATTGAGGTAGATATTGGCAGCACTCAGGCCGCTTGACCAGGGATCATTCCAATCAACTGCCGTTAAATCAATCAGCTCGCCCTCGTTATCCTTGAAAACAAAGAAGTCCTGACCGGAATTGCCGTCCAGATCCTTGCCGGTTGTATGAATATCGTTGATACTTTTAGCTATACCTACGGCGAGGGTATTTAATTTATCTATGTAAAACTGTACCGTATTGGACTGGCCGGAATTTCCGCCGGCTTGCAGCAGGCCCGCCAGCTCTCCGTCGGTTACTGCATCCGGGTTGATGTCGCTGCTGCTGATCTCATGGGCACCGGCAGCATCAACGATGGTAATATTGCCTAATTTCACCTCGATAGCACCGGTAGGCTTGCCGTTTGCATCCAAGCAATCAGTCAAGCTTATATTGCCCAGGGCGGCCAGCTCATTTAAGGCCAGATCCCTTGCATCCATAAAATCATTGGCATTTTGGCCGGTTATATTAACATTTACAATCTGATCGTTTAGCCGTGCAACTCTTGTAGAAAGAGAATTAACTTCTTTAATTGCCAGCTGGATCTGACTGTTGATATCGTCTTTTATCTCATGGAGCTGAGCACTCATTTGGCGCAGGGTATCGGTTAAAGAACCGGCAGCTTCTTTCACTACCGTACGCACCGGAGAACTTTCCGGGGCTTTGGCCAGTTCCTGCCAGCTGTTCCAAAACTGACTCAATTGTTCGTTAAAACCGGTATCCAAAGGTTCATTAAAAACTGCTTCTACCTGCTGCAGGGTATGGGAAACGGCGATGTGATTTTCCAGACGGGAAGTTTCTTTTCTTACCTGATAATTCAGGAATTCATCTTTGATCCTGACTATCTCGGCAATATCAACGCCGCTGCCTAACTGCCCGGCAGATGCTAAACCGGATATGGGCACGCTGGTTTCCAGGTTTACCCGTTGCCGGGAATAGCCCTCGGTATTGGCGTTGGCAATATTGTGCGAGGTGACATTCAGCGCTGTTTGCTGGGCCATCATCCCCTTGAGAGCTATATTAATTCCAAAAAACAGACTCATTTCTCTGCCTCCGCTTCCTAGACATTGGTATCGACAAGGCGCTTGCCGCCCGCCCGGTGTACATCCCCGGATCTTCCATATACGGGGAAATTCCTGCCATTAAGAATCTCCAGTATATGTTCGGAAAACCTTAGACTCTGTTTTAACAGTAAAGTGTTTAATTCATTGGCTTCATCGAGCTGATGGCATTCAGCTAAAATATCATCCCTGATTTTTTTAATTTCTTCCCGGTCATCGCTTTTTAAATGGAGCAGAAGTTCACTGAAGTTTTTTATCTCCATCCCGATTTTTTGGGAGTATTCTTCGATAACTGAATTGCGCTGTTCTTCCAGCAGGGCCAGTTGCCGGGCGCTATATTCCTGCCGGGCGGTAATTGCGGTGATTTCTTCGGGGCTATCCTGTTTTATTGCCTGCAATTGTTCACCTGCTAATTTATTCAGTTCTTCCAGCAGTTTTTTTTGTCTGTTTAGTATTTTAATCAGATTATTTACATCCATATTCATTCCATGACCCCTTAATCATCTTCCCCGGCCAGCATTTTAGCGGCTACCTGGGAGGGGGAAATATTATAGGTATTATTGCTTATCTGCTCCCTGATGCGAGCAATTTTTTCTTCTCTGACCTCAGGCAAATCCCGGGTTTCCTTGATTAGCTCATGTATCTGCCGAGCTTGTTCGGATAGCTGCAGATTATCACTTTCGACGGGATCTGATCCTGATTTTATTTCCTTATTATCGGTCCGGATTTGTTGGGTTTGATACAATTTGGCGATGTTGTTGGAAGGATTGTTGTTTATCTTCACCACTGGGTCATCCTTTCCTGTAGATTTCTCATGCTGATCATGTTAATAATTATATCGGTTCCCCGGGAAAAAAGTTTAATGATTCATATTAAGTTACATGATAATTAAAAAAGTTAATCATCATTGCTCTGCTAACGCTCAGGATGAAATTTTTAAGCTACATGATTAATAAAAAAAAGTTAATTATGCAAAATCCTCAATTATGTAAAACCCTCAATAAAAGAATTTTATTAAGAGGGAATTATTTTCGTTCGGATAATATGGAATAAAGCAGCGAAGGGATTTTTTCCAGAGATGCCTGCCGTTCGACCGCGCCAATGTTGGCGGCTACCTTGGGCATCCCGTATACTACCGAGGAGCGTTCATCCTGGCCGATGGTACGAGCGCCGTTGCGGCGCATGGCCAGCAGCCCTTTGGCTCCGTCATATCCCATACCGGTAAGTATTACTCCTACCGCTGCGGCTTTACACTGCTCCGCCACGGAATTAAATAATACATCGACCGAAGGGCGGTGACCGTTTACTTTTTCTGTCTGCCGGCATTTTACCGTATAATAGGTCCCACTGCGTACTATAGACATATGGTAGTCTCCCGGGGCGACCAGTACCAATCCGGGGTAAATCCGCTCCCCATCCTGGGCTTCTCTTACCTCCAGGAGGCAGGAATCGTTTAGTCTTTCGGCAAACATCCTGGTGAATACGGACGGCATATGCTGGGCGATCAGTATGCCGGGCACATCCGAGGGCAAGTTTTTAATGATATAGTTTATGGCTTCGGTACCACCGGTGGAAGCCCCAATAGCAACGATTTTGGCAGTGGAGACGGTTCCGGATGGCACTGAGAATTGAGGGTGGGGCAATTCACTTTTTAGGTGCCCGACTTTGGCGGTGGAAGCAATCTTGATTTTTATTATCAGTTCATTGATAAATGCGTCTATCGACCGGCGGTCGCTATTGGGGTCAGGTTTGCAGACAAAATCGACCGCACCGGCCTGCAAAGCCTCAAAAACAGCATTATCCAATGAACTTATCATAACTACCGGAAGAGGATACTGCGGCATTAAACGACGCAGAAATTCAATCCCGTTCATACGCGGCATTTCAACATCCAATGTTAAAACATCCGGTTCCAGTTCAATAATTTTATCCCTGGCAGCATAAGGGTCAGCGGCAGTGCCAACTACTTCTATAGCAGGGTCAGCGCTGATCCCCCGGGCCAGTTTTTCGCGGAAAACCATGGAATCATCTACAACCAATACTCTAATTTTTTTTGCCAATTGAATCTATTCCTTTCTGTAAACGGCAGGCATAACATACTGATACGCGGATTCGCTGCGGTTTAATGATTCGCTGTGCCCGATAATCAGATAACCTCCTGCGGCGGTGCAATCATATAGCCGCTTTACCAGCTGTCTTTTTACTTCGTTGTCAAAATAAATCATAACATTGCGGCAAAAAATTACGTGAAATTTTTGTTTAAAAGGAAATTGATTCTCCATCAGATTGAACCGGCGGAAAATAACTTCGTCCCGGATGCTTTTTACCAGACGTTTTCCGCCGTCGGGAGCATCTTCAAAATACTTTATTTTCCATATTCCAGGCAGATTTTTAATCTGCGCTTCGCTGTAAGTGGCGCGCAAAGCAATCTCCAGTGCCTTGGAGGAAATATCAGTGGCTAAAACCTTCTTGTCCCACTCAAAGCCTGCATTGCCAAAATAGTCGCTCAGGATCATGGCCAGGGTATAGGCTTCTTCACCACTGGAGCAACCTGCACTCCAGATGCGCAGATCCTTGCTTTTTACGGTTGTTGTCAGATAGGGTAAAATAGTATCGTGAAAAAAATTGAAATGTTCCACTTCCCGCATGAAGTAGGTATAATTGGTCGATAAACTGTTGGCCAGGGCAATGGTTTCCTGCCCGGTGCGGTCATTGATCAGGCTCTGTAAATAGTGAGGGAAGCTCTGGTAACCGCGCCTGGTCATATAACTATATAGTCTGCTTTCCACCAGGGTTCTTTTCTGGCTCAAATCAATACCGAATTCGCGTTTGGTAAAATTTATTATCTGGATAAATTCATCATCACTTAGGTTATGCATTTATTCACCTAATTTCAGATTAATTTTAAATCATACCGGGACGATAAAATTAGTTCAACCTTGTTGCAAAGGCCCGGGCAAATATCGGAGGCGCATGGATGGCGGGCATTACACCAGCCATCCATTAACACCGCTAGTATTTGCCGAAATCATCATCCAGGGAAATTCTGGTTTTATAAGCACCGGCTGCTGCCGCCTCATTTACCGCCGGACGGTATTGCTGCGCAGGTTTGGCGTAATCAGCTTCCTGAAGAGAGTTCTTTCTTCCTTTCAACTGGAATTGGACAACCTGTTCTTTCAACAACCCGGCCTGTTCGGAAAGCTCTTCGCTGGCTGCAGCGCTTTGCTGGGCAGTAGCGGAGTTCGTCTGAACTACCTGGGAAACCTGACCAATCCCCTGATCGATCTGAGCAATACCGGTTGCCTGTTCATTTGAGGCTACGGCTATATTTCCAACAAGCACCGATGCCTGGCTTATTCCTTCTACAATTTTGTTTAAAGCCTGGGCAGTATCATTGGCGATTTTGGTACCGGCCTGTACTTTGCGAATAGACCCTTCAATCAGATCAGTTGTTTCCTTGGCGGCACTGGCACTCCTGGCGGCAAGATTTCTCACTTCTTCGGCTACTACCGCAAACCCTTTGCCGTGCTGACCGGCCCGAGCTGCTTCTACGGCCGCATTAAGGGCTAGTATATTGGTTTGGAAAGCAATTTCATCAATTACCTTGATTATCTTGGAAATATTGGCGGACGATTCGTTGATTTCTTCCATGGCGCCCAACATTTCCTGCATTTGCTCATTGCCCATGGCAGCATTATCGCGGGCATTCAGTGCCAGCTCATTGGCCTGGTTGGCATTGGTGGCATTCTGCTTGGTCTGGGCTGCGATTTCAGTAACGGCAGCGGTTAATTGTTGGATAGCGCTGGCCTGCTCATTAGCCCCCTGGGCCAATGCCTGACTGGAGTCGGAGACCTGGTGCGATCCGCCCGCAACCTGTTCGGAGGCATGGTTGATATCGCCCATGATTTCGTTTAGCGATTCGATAATGTTTTTAATGGCGGTCGATATGTTGCTTAAATCACCGGGATATTCTCTTTCAATACTAATTGCCAAATTGCCATTGGATATTTGACCAAGCAATTCAGATACCTCACCGATTGCGTCAGCTATCGTGGCCATGGTCGAATTCAGGGAATCTTTTAGTTTGGCATTGTCTCCTTTATAATCTCCGGTCATTTTGATATTAAGCAATCCCTGCTCGAACTGTTCAACCACCACTATGGCCTCATTGACCGGAGCGACAAGCGCATCCATGGTAGCGTTTACTCCCGCCAGTATCTTATGGTATACTCCCTGGCACCGTTCGGCGTTGGCTCTCTGGTCGAGTCTGCCTTCCACCCCGGCACTGATGGCTACGCCGACTTCATCTACCATTATTGATATAGCGTCTATGCAGGTATTGAGATTGTTCTTGATTTCATTAAAGTCGCCATTGTAATTGTCTGTGATTTTGGGCGGAGTATTTCCAACAGCGATCCGCTCAATATATTCGGCTGCCATATTTAGCGGACCGATTACCGCATCCAGAGTATTATTAAATCCTTCAATGACTTTGCGGTATTCTCCCTGGTGCTGGCTGGCATCTGCTCTAACATCCAATTTACCGGCAATTGATCCTTCGGCTAGCATTTGCGCATCTTTAACCAATCTCTGAATGTTTTCCATACTCATGATGTAGGAGGGTATTAGCTCATCAGCTTCGGAACGTTTACCTACTTTCTTGAATGCCTCCAGAACCTCTGCAAAATCACCTTCAGCTATACGGACATTAGTCTCTACTGCGACGAGAAGTCTATCTCTGACTGTGTTTACCCCTTCGGCAGTCTCCGCAAAGATTCCCTGATAATTTCCTTCCACCTGGCAGGTAAAGTCGTTATCAACCATTTTCTTAAGTACTGCACTGCATTCTATCAGTCCGCCCAGTCCGTCAATACAATTATTGATATTGTTTTTGATTTCATTAAAGTCGCCATTGTAATTGTCTGTAATCTTGGCCAAAGTATCGCCTTTTCCAATCCGCTCAATATACTCCGCAGCTACATTCAGCGGTCCGATCACTGCATCCAGAGTACTATTAAATCCTTCAATAACTTTGCGGTATTCACCCTGGTGCTGGGCAGCATCTGCTCTAACATCCAGTTTTCCAGCAACCGCTCCTTCAACCAACATGTTGGCATCGTCAACCAACCGCATAATGTTTTCCATAAGCAACAAATAAGACGGCACTAATCTGTCTTCTTCACAACGTTTGCCCCATTGTTTATACGTTTTATATTGTTCTTCAAAATCGCCGGCAGCTATTTTTTCGTTGCCTTCAACCATAAGCAGTAATATCGCTCTTATCAAGTTGACGCTTTGAGCCGTCTCCGCAAATATTCCCTGATATTGCCCTTCTACCTGAGCGGTATAGTCATTAGCACTCAATTTCTTTAGTACATCGCTACTCTCTACCAGTCCGCTCAGTCCATCAATACAGTGATTCAGATTGTTTTTGATTTCATTGAAGTCTCCTCTGTAGCTGTCACTAATCTTTGCGGGTATATCTCCCTTGCCGATCCGCTCAACATACTCCGCGGCCAAATTCAGCGGACCGATTACCGCATCCAGGCAACCGTTAAGTCCTTCAACAATGACTCCATACTTTCCCTTGTGCTGACTGGCATCGGCTCTGGCATCCAGTTTGCCTTCGGTCATGGCATTGGTCAGCATTTCCACATCTTTTACCATATCTTTTATAGCTTCCATCATCTCGGCCAAAGAATCATTTAATATGCGAGCTTCGAAGCTTACTCCGGTAGTACAATCGACGTCAACATTTCCCTGGGCTATCTGCTTGGTAGCCGTGATTATATTATTTATAAGAGCGTTGGTTTGATTAGCTGCAATAGTTGCGATAAAAAACGTCAGCAAAATACCTGCGGAATATACCAATACATCCCCTACCGTCTCGGTGATGGCACTAATGTAACCAGCCAATCCAGCGGCTATAGCTACAACAAAAAAGGAAACCAGGAGTCTGGATTTAATTTTTAATCTATTAAACCAATGCATTAATTTACCTCCTTTATCTTACATATATTAATCATTACAAGCTATTTGGCTCTTACGAACGTTTTGCAGGGTTTCCTGCAGTACTTCATTACAATTATGGGTAAGGGGTCTGCCATGACCAAAATAAATCGTGTTTATGGTTTTACTGCAGATATATTCCAAGGCTTTGATGAAGCCTGACTCGTAACTGTTTCCTGGAGAATGGATAATCAGGGGTGTATCACCGGCAAATAAAATCCTTTCTTCTTCAAAGTAAAGACAAATTGAGTCGTTGCTATGCCCTGGAGTATGGATAATTTCTCCCATCCGATCAGCAAATTTTATTATCTCTCCTCCTTTTAAATAAGTATCAACTCCCTCCAGAGAACTGGAATAAGCATAAACATGAGGTTTAAAAAGGGTCTTTATCTGGGGCAGAAGACTGGCATGATCATAATGATTATGCGTAAGGATTACCTTCTCAACCTTTGTTTTTCCGACCCCGGTAGAAGCCTGGTTAATCTCATCAATAACGTTGGGATCCCTGCCTACATCAACCAGCGTATTGACATCTTTCATACCATTCCAATCTCCGGTAAGCAAATAGACATTCGAGGTATAGATATTGCTCTTTTCACTGAGATTAATTACTTTCATGCTCAACCACACCTTCAGCATTCTTTTTAGCAGCAAAGGATTTAATTTGCACTGGTACTAAGCTGTCTTTTGAAATAGTTGGGCATTTGATACAACCGGTGTAAACAAATGGGAGACACTTTGGGGAAGTGTCTGGGTTTGTTCAAAAACCAGAAACCCTCCTTCCATCAAAGAATCGTAAAACATTTGGATGACCTTGATACGTTGCTCTTCATTGAAATGCAACAGAACATTTTTGCAGACAATAAGCCCATAATCATTGCCGGGAGATTGCAGAGTAAGCAAATCGTGTCTATGAAAAGTCAAAGCCCGGCGGATCTCCTCAATAATTCGGTAAAAACCATCCTTATCGGCTTTTTCGAAATAGATATCGAAAAGATCCCGGGGGATCCTCTCAACCTGTTCACGGGGGTACACGCCCTCACTGATGATTTTGCCGAAAAGGTTGCTTTCATCTATGTCTGTAGCCGTAATACGTACATTGCGGAAGTACATATGCCCCATTCTTTCCCGCAAAAGTATGGCCAGCGTATATGCTTCCGGTCCCATCGCACAGCCTGCATCCCAGATGTTTATATAACGGCGGGTTTTCAGAACCGGCAGGGCATGATCACAGGCTAATTCCAGGGTTTGAATATCACGAAAAAAATAAGTAAAGGCCATAAATTCATCTCCAACAAATCAATACTTCATTTACTATGAGGCCTCGATACAACCGGCCAAATCCTCTTCCCCCAAAAGGATTTTGCAGTCCAGAATCAACTTGACGGTATTGCCTACTTTGCCAATGCCCTTAATATAGCGGTTATTAAATCCAGACTTGGCGTCAGGCGGAGGTTCGATGTTTTCCTCTGCGATGGAGAGCACTTCGGCAACGTTGTCCACGATTAGCCCCACCGACAGATCATCAATATCAATAACGGTTATACAGGTTCTGTCTCCATAAGGCTTGGGTTCTTTCTTAAAACGCATATTGACATCCATTACGGGAATAATCTTGCCGCGCAGATTTATAATCCCTCTGATATAATCAGGTACCTCCGGTACTTCGGTGATCGCCTGGATGCCGCCAATGATCTCGGTAACATATCTGATCTCGATGGCATATTCTTCTTTCCCCACAATAAAGGTCAAAAATTTGTCCTTTTGAGTGTCCTCATTCATTTCCAACAGCTGATCCGTAACTTCTGACATAACCAACAATCACTCCTCTCAATTAATTTATTTAAACTGTTACGGGATACCCTCAAGGCGTTTAATAGTTTAACAAGCCTGCTATATCAAGGATCAGGCAGGATCTCCCATTCCCCAGGAGGGTGCATCCCCCAATCCCTTTGATATTTTTTAGATATTTGGGCAGAGCTTTTACCACTACCTGCTGTTCACCTATCAACTCATCAGCAAACAGACATACCGAGCGGTTATCGTTTTCCACTATCATAACGATGCCATTATGGATTTCCGTGACGGGGGTTTCCAGCTTGTATACTTTGTGTAACCGGAGTATGGGCAAGCATTCGCCCCGGATCATAATCATTTCCAAGCCGTCGGGATCCATAAATACATCCTTTTCTTTGGCTTTAAAGGATTCGCGGATAGAGGTAATCGGCACAATATAAATGGAGCCGCCCACCCTGATGCCCATGCCGTTAATAATGGCCAGGGTCAGGGGAATTTTTAAAGATATTACCGTTCCCATACCCAGCTTGCTGTCAACATGGACCGAACCGCCGATTTCTTCAATGTTTTTAGCTACTACGTCCATTCCTACGCCCCGGCCTGAATACTCGGTAACTTCAGTATTGGTAGAAAAACCGGGCAGTAAGATGAATTCGTATATCTCCTGGTCGCTCAGCTCGGCTTCCGTTTTAGCTATAAGTCCGTGCTCCAGAGCTCTGGTCATTATTTTTTCCCGATCGAGGCCGCCACCGTCATCCCTGATGGTTATCCATACATCCCCTCCCTCGTTTTTAGCTTCCAGCTGGATTCTGCCGGCGGCCGGCTTGCCCCGGGCAACTCTCTCCTCAGCGGATTCAATGCCGTGATCAATCGCATTTCTGATCAGATGCATTATCGGATCTGAAAGGTGTTCGATGATGTTTTTATCAACTTCGGTTTCTTCTCCGCTAATAACCAGATCTATCTGCTTGCCCAGTTTTTTGCTCATATCACGGACAATACGATTCATTTTCTGAAAAGTTCCAGCCAGGGGAACCATGCGAATGGACATTACAATATCCTGGAGTTCATTGATTACCTTGCGGTGCTGGCGGGCAGCCTTGCCAAAACTATCCAGATCCGGAATATCTGCCAGATCCGGATTTTTGGTCACCATAGCTTCAGAAATAACCAGTTCCCCTACCAAATCCAATAATTTGTCCAATTTATTTAATTGAACACTGATCATGCTTTGTTTCCTGGATACATTAGCATTGCTGTCCCCGTTATTTTCAACCGCATTAAGGGTATTAATCTCACCGGTTATGCTTGCTTGTCTGACTGCCTCTTCCACCGCTTCGGCCAGTTCCATTATTTCAATGCTTTCCACAAAGGCCAGCGTTAGAAAAAAATTTTCCACCTCTTCCCGGCTGCAATCAGTGGCGAACTCGACTTCAAACCCGTTTTCATGGATTATTGTACTGCAATCGTCATTTTCAGTTATGTCGGGGGGGAAATATCGAATAGGACGGGCTATATCTTCCATTTTATGAACCACATTGAAGGCCCGCATATTTTCCATGCCGCAGTCATCTTCGAAGAAAATGATCGCTTTGTAGTGGGTTCCTTCCAGGTTAATATCATTGCCGGGATCCGCGGACATGATCTCCCCTGAGGCCAAAGCCTTATCGCCAGATCCCAGCGAACATAAATAGTCATGAATTCTGACCAGCAGCGGATCCGGCGCGCCATCGGCGTCCCGGCCCTCTTTTATCTTGGCGGTTTCCACCTTGATAAAATCAATACCCATCAGGAGCAGATCACAAAGCTTTGAATAATTTATCTCCAACGGTTCAGTGTCGCGTAGATTAAAAAATAAATCTTCCAGGGAATGGGCAATTGATGAAATATTGCTATATAGCATCATGGCCGCAGACCCTTTTATGGTATGCATGATGCGGAATAGTTCATTAATGTCTTCGGTTGCGAAAGTATTGGTTTTTTCACTGTTAAGAACCAGTTGTTCGAGTTGGTCAGTCAACTGTAAAGTCTCAAAAATAAACATATCCAGTACGGGGTCGTTGCTGTTATCCCTATCCAATCTAAAAAACCTCCCCCAAATGCGCCCCCGGCATATAACATTGCTATAATAGCTCTGTTCTGCAAAACCCAGCCAAAATTAGATACACATAGCATCTGCTGCCAAGGGTTATTAATGTTGCTTATATTTTGGTTCTTTATTATATATCGGTAGTTTGGTTGAAAATTTAAGGAAGCAGGGGGACGGTTCTTCTGCTTCCTTCAGCCAGCCCCGGGGACGGTTGAACCGTCCCCGGGGCTGGCTTGGCTTGGAAGCAGCAGGAAGCAGCAGGAAGCAGCAGGAAGCAGAAGAACCGTCCCCTTGGCTGGTTTTAGGCGAAGAGGGAGAGTTGGCTTTTTTCGGGGAGGTCGGCAAAGCAGTTGGCTTGGCGCAGCAGTTCCATGGCGCTTTTATTAAGGCGGGTGCGGATCTGGAAATCTTCGATGGAGATGAAGGGGCCATCGGCGCGGGCGGTCACGACCCCCTGGGCGGCAGCGGCACCGATATTGGGCAGGGCGGCAAAGGGCAGCAGCAGACTGTTGCCTTTGACGACAAATTTCCGGGCGTCGGACTCATAAATATCAACCGGTTCAAAATTATAGCCGCGGGCATACATTTCCATGGCCAGTTCGAGGATGGTGACCAGTTTTTTGTCCTTCTGCGAAGCGCCGTAGCCCATTTTATCAATCTCTTTGATTTTTTGGCGGATATCATCATAACCGCTTAAAATGGTGGCAGCATCGAAGTCTTCGGCACGGATACCGAAGAAGGAAGCATAAAATGCCAGCGGATAGTAGACTTTAAACCAGGCGATGCGGTAGGCCATGGTTACATAGGCTACCGCATGGGCCTTGGGAAACATATACTCGATCTTTTTGCACGAATCCACGTACCATTGGGGGATGTCGTGCTTGAGCATGAGGCTGGATTCTTCGTCATTTAATTTTTTGCCTTTGCGGACTTTTTCCATGATTTTAAAGGACTGCTTTTTGTCCAGTCCTTTTTGGATCAGATAGGTCATAATATCGTCACGGGTACAGATGACTTCGCCCAGCGTGGCGGTTTTTTCTTCAATCAGATCCTGGGCATTGTGCGACCATACATCAGTGCCGTGGGACAAGCCGCTGATCCTGACCAGTTCGGAGAAACTGGTGGGGCGGGTGGCCTCGAGCATCTGACGCACGAAACGGGTACCGAATTCGGGAATGCCGTAGGTGCCGACGACGGAATCAATATCTTCCGGTTTTACCTTAAGCGGCTCGACTCCGGAAAACAACTTCATGGTCTCGGGCTCAGAAAGACTTATTAAGCGAGCCTGGATGCCGGTCAAATCCTCCAGCTCCTTAATCACGGTAGGATCATCATGGCCCAGTATATCCAGCTTTATCAGCTGCTGGTCGAGAGCATGATATTCAAAATGGGTGGTGATGATGCCGGATTCTTTTTTGTCGGCCGGATGCTGCAGCGGCGTAAACTCCATGATATCATGATCCCGGGGCACCACGATCAGTCCGCCGGGATGCTGTCCGGTGGTCCTGCGCACTCCGGTGATGCCGCTGGCCAATCTGGTTATTTCGGAATTTTTGATCTCCATTTGTTTGTCCTCGGCATACTTCTTCACGAAACCAAAGGCAGTTTTTTCGGCTACGGTTGATATGGTTCCGGCCCGAAATACGTTTTCACTGCCGAATAGTTCCTCTACATACTGGTGGGCACGGCTCTGGTAATCACCGGAAAAATTAAGATCTATATCAGGGGTTTTGTCACCGTCAAATCCCAGGAAGGTTTCAAAGGGGATGTCAAAGCCGTCTTTGTAAAGCGTGGCTCCACAATGGGGACAGTTTCTATCCTCCAGATCCACCCCTGATCCGACTTCACCATTGCAGAAAAACTCACTGTAATGGCAGCCGGTGCAAAGATAATGCGGTGGCAGGGCGTTGACTTCGGTGATACCGGTCAAAAACGCCACCAGGGAAGATCCTACCGACCCCCGTGATCCTACCAGATAGCCGTCTTCATTGGATTTTTTGACCAGTTTGTGGGCAATCAGATAAAGCACCGAGAAGCCATGAGTGGTGATGGAATCGAGTTCACGGCGGAGTCTGGCTTCTACTATTTCCGGCAGTTGTTCACCGTAACGCAGATGGGCATTTTCCCAGGTCAGTTCGGTTATTTCCTGTTCGGCACTATCAATCTGGGGGGGATAAAATCCATCCGGAACCGGTTTTAACTGCTCGATCAGGGCAGCAATTTGATTGGGGTTGTCAATCACCACCCGCCGGGCAGTGTCCTCACCCAGATAGGCGAAATCATTCAGCATCTCTTGCGTAGTTTTGAAATACAAGGGGGCCTGGGCGTCAGCGTCCTCATAACCCTGTCCGGCCTGAATGATGGTGCGATAGATCTGGTCCTGGGGTTCCAGAAAATGCACATCACCGGTGGCCACAACCAGCTTATGGTTTTTTTCTCCCAGGGTGATGATGCGGCGGTTTAAGTCCATCAGTTCAGTTTCGGACTGAAACCTTCCTTCTTTAATCAGAAACTGATTATTACTTAGGGGCTGTATTTCCAGATAATCATAGAATTGGACGATATGATTCAGCTGCTCTTCATCGGCTTCATTCAGCAGGGCCTGGTACAATTCCCCCGCCTCGCAGGCCGATCCCAGCAGCAGTCCTTCACGGTAACACTCAAGATCAGCCCGCCGCATTTTGGGTTTGCGATAGAAATGATCCAGATAGGACAGGCTGATCAGTTTATAGAGATTTTTCAAGCCGTTCCGGTTTTTGGCCAGCAAAATGATATGATAGGGGCGCTCCTTTTTGTCTTCTTCGACCAGATAGGCTTCGACCCCATAAATGATTTTCAGGTTTTTGCCTTTATCCTGCAGCGCCTGCTCAGCGGCAAAGGCCAGCGGAAAAGCCTGGATACAGCCATGATCGGTAATGGCAATGGCCGGATGTCCCCAGGCTGCGGCTTTGTTGATCAATCCCTTTACTTCACTCAATCCGTCCATGGCGCTCATTTTGGTATGGGCATGCAGTTCGATCCGTTTTTGCGGACTTTCGTCACAGCGCTCTGAGCGCGCCATTTTGTTACAGCTATCCATATACAAAACCGGTTCTTTGCTAAACGGATCAAAGCGAATCGATCCCTTGACCTTGATATAATCGCCGCTTTCTATTTTATCTTCCTGGGGTGAATCGACAAATGTTTTGATGATGATGGTGTCAGTATGATCGGTCAGATAATAGCTGATTACCAGGCGCCCGTCTTTGAGGCTGTTGGTCTCTTTAAACCATATTTCGCCTTCAGTTACGGCGGTTTTCATGCCCTCCTGCAATTCACTAATCGGCAGAGAGGGAGCTTTGATGATGGAGGAAGCGGTTTTTTTGTGTCCAAAGCTGCGTTTTTTCCTGCCTTCATCGGGGGCGGCGGATATAATCTCCGGTTCCTGCTGCTTTATCCAGGTAAGCCGGGTGCTATCAGCACTCCTCTGTTCACGGCAGACAACTCTGACCAGGGGACGCAGGCGGTATTCCTGCCAAAACCAGGCCGCCAATCGGGAACAGACATCATCATCGATAAGCTCCTGATAGTGGATCAGCTGTTTCGTAACCAGATCAATGCGATTGTTTTTAATCTGCCAGTCAATCGAGGAGAGGGCTTTGGCGGCAGTGAGGTCAGCAAAACAACCGGCGCTCCAGTCCTCCTGGCGCAGGTGCAGAATTTCTTTTATATTGCGTTCATGATCAAGCCATGCAGGAATTAAATCGATCTGGTCCAGAAAAGGTAATTTTCTGCGCAGGGCAATTTCAGTAGCCTGTATGTCGGCTGCCGATATAGGAAGAGGCAACTGCAGATGAATCCTCCAGCACCGGTTGGCGCTTGATACTTCTACTTTCTGAATGATTACTGCTTCCCATATGCAAGCCAGTTCCGGTTCCAGTTTATCAAGCACAAAACTGTGAAAAGAAATGGCCATAATAATCCTCCTGTTGTCAGGCAAAATCCTGATTCAATTGCAGCTTTGCTCCAGGTTGGAAAATAGCTGGCGGTTAGTTGAGGCGGTCAATATGATGCAGCCCCTGGATGTTGGATAATCTCTCAATAACTTTCGTGATACTGGTTTCGGGAGGTAACTGCAGCAATAATTCGATTTCCAGCTGATTTTCAGTTTCCTCCCGATCAAGGTTAATTTCCTTAATTAAAACTTCCATATCGCCAAGAATGGAACCGATAATACCTACCTGGCCGGGCTGATCATCCACCAGCATGACGATGCCTTTATAGAGGCGCATACCGGTAAAAAGATGTTCAAAGCGGGCAAAATAGATGAGTACGAATAGAATCAGGGCGGTGGTGGCGATGGCGGCCAAGTACATCCCTGCGCCTGCGGCCAGGCCAATACAGGCTACCACCCAGAGCCCGGCGGCAGTGGTAAGACCACGAATGGTAGCGCCTTCCTTCATGATCGTTCCGGCGCCCAAAAAACCAATCCCGCTGACGACCTGGGCGGCGATACGGCCGGGGTCGGCGTTGACATGATGATAAAACTGGGTAAAAATATCGATGGAAACGACCATAGCCAGGGCAGAACCAACGCACACCACGGTATAGGTACGAAAACCGGCCGGGCGGTTAAGGCTTTCCCGTTCCAGCCCCACGATCCCGCCCAGTATACAGGCCAGCGCCAGTTTAAAGACAATTTCCAGAGCTTCCATAGATCACCCGTCCCAATTTTTTAAAATTATGCCCGGTTTAATATTTCCAGTACATAGTCAACCACTTGCTCCATTGTCAGCAAGATATTTTCTTTTTCCCATCTTTTCTTCACTTCGACCTGATTTTCCTGCAGGGATTTGGGGCCAATTGTAATTCTAACCGGAATACCGATCAGATCGGCATCTTTAAATTTTACCCCGGCTCTTTCATCGCGGTCATCGAGGATGACTTCCACTCCCCGGGAGGCAAATTCACGGTAGAGGCGCTCGGCCGCCTGCATCTGCTCTTCTTTTTTGCTGTTGACCGGGACAATAATCAGCTGATAGGGGGCAATCGGCAAAGGCCAGACGATCCCGTCATTATCATTTTTCTGTTCCACCGCAGCGGCCATGGTACGGGAAATGCCGATCCCGTAGCATCCCATTACAATCGGCTGATCCTGCCCGTTTTGATCCCGGTAGGTAGCATCCATGGCATCTGAATATTTCGTTCCCAGTTTGAATATATGCCCGGCTTCAATACCGCGGGTAGACTGGAGGGTTCCGCCGCAATGCGGACAGAGGTCACCGGCTTGAGCATTGCGGATATCAATAATTTTCTCGGGAACAAAATCCCGTCCCAGATTAATATTTAGAATATGGTAATCATCCTGGTTGGCACCGGCGCTGAAGTTCTGCAGCCTGGTGATTTCAGGATCGGCATATATTTTCAGATTCAATCCCACCGGCCCCAAGGAACCAAAACCGGCTCCGCACTGTTCGCGTACGGTTGTTTCATCGGCCATGAATAATTCGTTTACCTGCAGCGCATTTTTAAGCTTAATCTCATTTAGTTCGCGATCCCCACGCAGAATTGCGGCAATCAGTTCACCGTCGGCCATATACATCAGGGTCTTGGCTTGTTCATGGGCGGGATGGCCTAAAGATTCCACCAGTTCCTGGATGGTTCTAATTCCGGGGGTGGATATTTTTTCCATCTCCCGCAGCGGCTGCGGCGGTTCTGAATTTTCCGGCAGTATACATTCTGCCTTTTCAATATTGGCGGCGTAATCACATTGGTCGCAATAGACGATAACGGATTCACCGCTCTCGGCCAGTACCACAAACTCATGGCTTTCATTGCCGCCGATGGCTCCGCTATCAGCCTCAACCACGCGGAAATCAAGTCCCAGCCGGGTAAAGATGGCTCTATAGGCAGAATACATTTTTTTATATGCAACATCAAGACCTGCATCATCAAGATCAAAGGAATACAGATCTTTCATAATAAACTCACGTCCGCGCATCAGGCCGAAGCGGGGCCTTATCTCATCGCGGTATTTATTTTGGATCTGGTAGAGCATCAGGGGCAGATCACGGTATGATTGTACATCAGCATCCACCAGGGTGGTAATGATCTCTTCGTGGGTAGGACCCAGAGCAAATCCCCGGTTATGCCGATCCAGCAGGCGGAACATCTCGTCACCGTAAACTGACCAGCGGCCTGATTTTTCCCATAACTCCCGCGGCTGAATGATGGGCATGAGGATCTCCTGTCCATCGGCCTTGTCCATTTCTTCGCGAACAATAGCTTCGATTTTTTTCAGAACCCGGACCGCCAGGGGCAGATAACTGTAGATCCCGGCTCCGGTTTTGCGCATATATCCGGCTCTGAGCAAGAGCTGGTGACTGATGATTTCAGCCTCGCTGGGCAGCTCCCGCAAGGTTGGAAAAAACAACTGTGACGCTTTCAAAAAACCCATCCTCCTATTTATTTTCTATTAATTTATTGATTTCCTGCAGTAATTCAGACAGCATGTCGGTCGCAGGTACCTTCCTGATAATTTCGCCGTTGCGGAACAATAAGCCAAATCCACGTCCGCCGGCAATGCCGACATCAGCTTCCCGGGCTTCGCCGGGCCCGTTGACAACGCAGCCCATCACTGCAACTTTAAGCGGTTGTTCTATATTTCTTACCGCCCTGTCAACAGCTTCGGCCAATGGGATTAAATCAATCTCGCAGCGGCCGCAGGTGGGACAGGATATGAGCTCCACGCCGCGCTCGCTCAGGCCTAAATTGCGCAGGATCTCATAGGCGGCCCAGACTTCGTCAACCGGATTGCCGGTCAGGGAAACGCGGATGGTATCGCCGATCCCTTCGTTTAACAACATCCCCAGTCCCAAAGCCGATTTGATCAGGGCGCGGTCTTTGGTTCCGGCTTCGGTTATGCCTATGTGCAAAGGGTAATCCACCTGGCTGGCCATCAAGCGATAGGCCTCCAGGGTAAGTTTTACCGACGATGCTTTCAGGGATATTTTTATTTCCCTAAAATCCATATCCTCCAGGATTTTGATGTTTTCCAGGGCGCTTTCCACCATGGCTTCGGCACAGACAACTCCGTAGCGCTTAAGCATTTGTTTGTCCAGCGAACCACTGTTGACCCCGATGCGGATGGGGGTATTTTTTTCCCTGCAAGCGCTGACTACGGCTTGCACCCGCTTGCGCTCACCGATGTTGCCAGGATTGATGCGCAGGCCATCGGCACCAGCGGCAAGACTCTGCAAGGCCAGCTTGTAATCAAAATGGATATCCGCCACCAAGGGAATGGCAATAGCGGCCTTGATTTTCTTAATGGCTGCGGCGGCTTCATCATCAACCACCGCCACTCTGGCAATCTGACATCCGGCTGCTTCCAGTTCCTTTATCTGAGCCACGGTGGCTTCGACGTTACGGGTATCCGTACTGCACATTGACTGTACAACTACGGGGTTGTCCCCGCCTATGAGGCAAGAGCCTATTTTTACAGTTCTGCTTTTACGGCGCATATTTTATCCTTTTATCAGTCTGACGATATCATTATATGTGGCCAGCACGATCAGCCCCATCAGGAACAGGAACCCCATCCAGTGGATGAAACCTTCCTTTTCCGGATCCATGGGTTTGCGGCGGATTGCTTCCACAATGGCAAATACAAAGCGGCTGCCGTCCAGCGCCGGAATGGGCAGCATATTCAAAATGCCCAGATTGATGCTTAAAAAGGCGGTAAAACTGAGCAGATAAACGATTCCACCGCGGGCGGCTTCGCCCACCATGCTGGTGATCCCCACTGGTCCGGCCAGATCAGAGGCAGAGGCTCCGCCGCTGATCAGCATGCCCAATCCCTGCAGCAACAGTACCGTCATCTGATAAGTTTGAACAAAGCCCATTTTTATGGCGTTAAAAATTCCCAATCGTTCATATCTTATCTGGCTGTAAACGCCCAGGATGGATTTGCCGGTACTTTCATTGACCGTCGGGATAACCGTCAGTTCACTGGTTTTGCCCGCCCGCTCGATGGTCACCAGCATGGGCTGATGGGCCGGTTCATCCTGGATGACGCCCACAAAATCCTCCCAACTGGATATCTCTTGCTGATTGACCGCCAAAATTTTATCACCTTTTTGCAGCCCGGCTTGATAAGCGGGCTTGTCTTTGATGACTTCGCCGATAATGGCTTTATCAACCGGTTGGGCCACCCCGATCACGGCAAAAATCAGGATAAAAATCAGTACGGCCAGGACAAAATTCATAAACGGTCCGGCAAAAGAGACGATCATTTTTTCCAAAGGAGTACGTTTGTCAAAGCCATTGGGATCTTCAGCGTCTCCCGGTTCTTCGCCGGCCATGCGTACATATCCGCCCAGCGGGATCAAGCGCAGTGAGTACTCGACTCCGTCTTTCTTTTTGGAAAACAACTTGGTGCCAAACCCCAGGCTAAATTCATAGACTGTAATTCCTATGCGACGGGCAGCCACGAAGTGGCCCCATTCATGCACCAGAATTAACACGGCAATAATAATCAGTGCCAAGACAATAGTCAAATTTTTTCCTCCTTCAGTATGATCTGTCGGGTACGGATGCGCGCCCATTGATCTGCGGCCAGGATATCCTCCAGACCAGGCCGGTCAATAATGGCGTGATCATGCATGACTTTTTCAACCAAAACGGCGATTTGATCAAATTTGATCTGTTTTTTTATAAAACATCCTACCGCAACCTCATTGGCGGCATTCATCACCGCCGGCAAAGTTCCCCCACGCCGCCCGGCCGCAATTGCCAAACCCAGCGCGGGAAATCGTCCGTGGTCGGGAGCAGCAAAATGAATGGCCGCCAGCTGGGTAAAATCCAGATGGGCAGCCGGAGATGGCCTTCTTTCCGGATATGTCAGAGCATACTGGATCGGTATGCGCATATCGGCAACACCCAGGTGGGCGATGAAGGATCCGTCCACAAATTCAACCATGGAGTGGATGACACTTTCCTTCTGCACCAGGACTTTAATATTATCATATCCAATCGCAAATAAATGATGGGCTTCAATTACTTCCAGACCTTTGTTCATCAGGGTGGCGGAATCGATGCTTATTTTCGGTCCCATATTCCAATTGGGATGGCTTAAGGCCATGTCCACCGTAACTTCTGCCAGCTGTTCTTTACTATAGTCACGGAACGGTCCACCTGATGCGGTCAGCCATATATTGCGTACATAGGCCCGTTCTCCCTGCAGGCACTGGAAAACAGCGGAATGTTCACTGTCTACGGGGATTATTTCGGCATGGTGTTCACGCGCCGACTGCATGACGATATCACCGGCCGCAACCAGAGTCTCCTTGTTGGCCAGAGCAATGCGCCGTGATTTTTTAATTGCGGCCAGCGTAGGCTTGATGCCGATAGCACCGCTTAAAGCCACCAGAACGGTATCAGCTTCTGCATAAGCGGCCAGTTCGCATAGTCCTTCCACCCCGGTTAATATCTCCACCCGGTTTCCCAAGCGGCTCCGGCACTGGCTGTAAAGTGAAGCATTGCCCAGCGCCACCAGACGAGGCTGATATTTTTTTACCTGCTCGGCCAATAAATCCAGTTCATCATAGGCGGCCAGTCCCGTCACCTTAAACCGGCCGGGATGCAGGTCAACTACCTCCAGCGTCTGCCGGCCGATGGAGCCGGTCGATCCTAAAACAACCAGATTGGACACGTTTTCAGTCAACATCATTCCTCCAGTCAAAACGGTCCAGCAGACCAGTACGGTAAATGGCAATAAATATAACAACGCAAACCGGCCCCAGGATCATGCCTACGATTCCCCCCAATTTCAGGCCAACATATAGGGACATTAAGGTTACCAGGGGATGTAGGCCGATATTGTCGCCGACGATCTTGGGTTCCAAAAATTGGCGTACCGCCGATATTATGACGTAGACCACCAGCAGGGCAATCCCCATGGCGATGTGGCCGGACATAAACTCCCAGGCAATCCAGGGAACATAGATGGTACCCGGACCTAAAACCGGCAGTATGTCGGCGACGGCTATAATTAAAGCCAGGGTGAGGGCATATTCCACCCCCAATATCTCGAGTGCTACCAGGGTCAGGATAAAGGTAATCGATATCAGGATGCTGTATGCTTTGACAAAACCTACAAATGCATTGATCAATTTGCCCAGCACATTTTGACTTGAGTCGCGTATACCGGGCGGGATGATATGCAAAACGAAGCCTCTGATCAGAGCCCGATCCTTGATAATAAAGAATGTGGCGACGGTAGCTATCATCAGAAATATCATCAAACCCGGCAGCATGGTAACTACTGCGATGAGACCGTTTATAACTACGTTGATTAAATGCTGTCCCCACTCAATCGCCTGCTGGATACTGGCCTGCATGGTTTGCTGCAGTTCCACGGGCAGATCGAGGCGCAGGAAAAGCAGGCGCAGTTCACTGATTTTGTCGATCAGTTCGGGTATCATGTTGTCCGCATTGGATTGGGTTGACCGATAAATGTTGGTAAGCTGTTTAATAATAACTGAAACCAGCAGGAATACGATGTAAACAAACCCACCGATGACCAGCAGCAAGCTGGTTATAACTGCCAGTACGCGTTTGAAATGCAGTTTGGTTTCAAAAAAGTTAACCACCGGTTCAACCAACACAGCGATCAGGATGGCAAATATAAAGGGCAGAAATAAACTGGGAATATAGGCCAGAATCCTGCCAATAACAGGAAATATATATACTAAAAGCAGATAGAGTCCAAACATGGCGATAACGATGCTGCTTATTTTGAGCAGTATTTTCAGGTTCTTCTTGATTTCACTATCCAAATCGCTCACCTCTTTTCATTTTATTAGGCAGGCCGGGATTTATGAATCTGCTTTCCCGACGGTTTAACGCATGAAAAAAATGAAGTAATAAATAACCGGCAGCACCAGCATAAAACTATCAAATCGATCCAGCACTCCGCCATGGCCGGGTATGATATAGCCGGAATCCTTGGTGCCAAAAAAGCGTTTTATGGCTGATGCAAACAAATCCCCCAGCTGGGCGGCGATGGAACCAAGTACTGCCATAATAAGGATCTGCGTAATGTTCAATCCGGGCAGTGGAAATATATAGCTGAAAACAGCAGCGGCGGCTGACGCCAGGATGATGCCCCCGGCTGCACCGGCCCAGGTTTTATTGGGACTTAACTGAGGAGTCATTTTGGTTTTTCCCCAGAGCCGGCCGAACAGATAACCGCCGATATCCGCTCCCCAGGTAACCAGCAGCACCAGCAGCATGGTAAAAAAGGGTTGGTCAATCGTTTGTATCTGCAGAGCAAAGCTAAACAAAAAACCAATATAAAAAGCGCCCAGGAAATTGAGGGCGATGTCTTCCAGGTTAAATTTCGGATACCAGAGGACACATTCCAAAACCATCAGGATTATGATTGCCATTAAAAGCGGATGGAAATATAGGGCGGTCTGCTCGCGGAAAAGCAGCAGCAAAAGGAGGCCATAGGCGCTTAAAAACTGAGGTTGGCGGCCACTTTTTTGCATCATGTCAAGATATTCGTATAGGGCAACAATGCCAAGGAGGACAAACAAGGCAGTCCAGGCCAGACCACCCTGGTAAAGGATAAAAAGCAGCACGGGAATTCCGATTAGTGCAGTTATGATTCTGGTTTTTAGCATATGGTTTTCCTTCCGGTTATTTGCTAAGACCGCCGAATTTACGATCCCGCTGCTGGTATTCTATAACTGCCCGAATCAGATCAATTTCACTGAAATCAGGCCACAGGGTATCAGTGACGACGAGTTCGGTGTAAGCAATCTGCCAAAGCATGAAGTTGCTGATTCTCTTTTCACCGGAACTGCGAATCAGCAGATCCGGGTCGGGCATACCCTTAGTATACAATAAGCGGGAGAATATTTCTTCGTTTACCTCTTCGGCTTTTATTTCGCCGGCAGCAATTTGGGCCGCCAGCTGTTTAGCTGCATCCATGATTTCCTGACGGGCCCCGTAGTTCAGGGCAATATTGAAGATGAGGCCGGTGTTGGCACGAGTCATTTCCAGGGCTCTTTTTATTTCGATACGGCAGTCTGCAGGCATGGCACGATAGTCTCCCAGCACCTGAATGCGAACGTTGTTCTGATGCAGTTCGTCCAGTTCCTTGCGCATGAACTCGGCCAGCAGCTGCATGAGATAATTTACTTCATCGCTGGGTCTTTTCCAGTTCTCAGTAGAGAAGGCGAAAACCGTCAGGATGGCAATGCCCAATTCATCGCAAGCCTTTACTACTTTTTTCAGTGAGGCCATGCCGGCGCGGTGACCCATGGTCCGGGGTATAAACCTTTTTTTGGCCCAGCGTCCGTTGCCGTCCATGATAATGGCTACGTGCCGGGGTATTTTGTCTTTATCAATAACGGGTTGGTCTTTCTTGCGTGCCAATTCTTCGCCTTCTCTCTGCCAGTTAACTTCGTTATTCTAAAATAGTCTATCTGAGGTTTATACTTAAGAACGCTTGGGGCCGGTCTTTTGACTTGCCAAATCTG
>ERZ764778.792-NODE-792-length-35205-cov-238.168933_pt1 | contig 35205 bp, 34 predicted proteins | sample MGYA00374951_ERZ764778 | MGnify/ENA primary metagenome ERZ764778 (study PRJEB28918, sample SAMN05720193) | bioreactor metagenome | isolation source: Anaerobic biogas reactor | place: USA:Washington, USA | collected 2015-08-08 ...
GCCCTTCTCCCCTACACTAGCGAATAATATGAAAGCCCCCGATTTCGGGGGCTTTCAGGGTGTCGAAAAAGTCGACACCCTGCCAGAGCGAGCAAAAAAGGATAAGAGCAAGGCAACCGGGAAGCCCGTGATTGAGGCGTACTTAAGGTACGTCGATTGAATGGGCTGCCCGAGTTAACGCAGCTATTAGCCTTTTTTGACGGTCTGAAAGCCCCCCGATTTCGGGGGCTTTGCTATTTATAGCCTGAACCAACCCCCTTTGGTTAGAGCAGGAAAAAAGCGAAGCTGCGCAGAACTCATAACTAGGGGAGGTGTATGATTTGGCCAGTAAAAGTAGGGAAATAGATGTTGCCAAGAACCTAAAAACAATAGAGTGGCTCAAAGCCGAAATGGTGGATTCGGTAGGTGCTTTGTTCAAAGCTATGCTAAAGACAGGTAATGATACTGCCGCCGATGCTTTGGCCGCTATTATAGTGGTGTCATATCTGCTGGGTAAGCGAGTGGGAGTTAGTTTTTCTACGGTTGACAATAAAGTAAAAGCCCAACTTACTACAAATATTAATGATGGGCACGAGGTAGAACGATGGTATGGAGACCTATCTGAATTGCTGCATTATCTAGAGAACAAAAAGAGGTGATCCTTTGCCACTATTTGTAAAGATCGTCCTGGGGACATCATCGTTGGCCGTGCTGATGGCGTTGCTGCCGTTTTTGACCGTTGTTGTAGCGATATTGTGGGGATGCAGTCTGCTGTTATCAGCCCTATACTTGGATCAAAAAAGGCTGATCACCGTAATTATCATTAATATAATAATAGTACTCTCCCTGAGTGGCCTGGAAGAAACCTTATTCTTGCTAGCCTTTTTCATCATACCGGCTGTGGTGATAAGCTTAGGGGCGCAACAAGACCGAGATTATTACCAGTTGCAGCGCGGGGGAGTCACTGTTGCGGTTATAGCCATCAGCCTCCTGCTGGGTGGACTGTACTTCAGCACCGGTGATATGGGTATGGCGCAGTTGGAACAAGAAATAGCTGCGCAGGTAGAAGAAATCGTAGAATACTATGATGATGTTGGACTGATGAATATATATGAAGAACAGGGAATTTCTGCGCAGGAATTAAAAGAAGCCCTGGTGTCCTTTATGGGTGCGGCAGTTCGCCATTTACCCGCTTTTTACTATCTTCAGGCTATAATGGCAGTATTTTTCATGCTCTTTTTGGCCTCTTTTTGGTGCCAAAAACGCAACCTGAACCGTCTAATAAGAAAACCCTTTGATCAGGAGATCATGCCCTGGCAGATGGCATGGGTGGTCATCCTCGGTTTGGCTCTGTGGTTATGGGGGCGCGATCAGTTGTCAACGATCTACTACATAGGATCGAATATACTGCTGCTCACAGTACCCATAGGTCTGTATTACGGACTGGCTGCCGTAGTTTATAAAATAAGGCAGTATAAGCAGAGAACCCGCCGAATTATGGTGATCGTATTGGCCGTCTTGTCACTGCTGTTCACTGCTTCGGCAATCATTTTCTTTACGGTAATCGGGTTGTTTGATTCATTGCTGGACTACCGAAGATTGCGAACGAAGGAGGAATAAAAATGAAAGTAATTTTTCTTCAGGATGTTAAAGGCCAGGGCCAAGCAGGTGAAGTAAAAGATGTTTCCGATGGTTATGCGCGTAACTTCTTGATACCCAAAGGTTGGGCAGTAGAAGCTACCAAGACTCGGTTGAAGGAGATCCAGGAAAGACAGGAGAAACAGCGCAAAACTCAGGAAAAAGAAAAAGCTGAGGCAGCCAAGTTACAGCAAATTCTAGAGGGGCAATCGATAACCATAAAAGCCCGCACCGGCGGCTCGGATAAACTGTTTGGGGCAGTCACGGCCAAGGAAATCGCCGAAACTATCCAGGAGCGGTTTAAGGTAAATATTGACCGCAAGAAGATCGAATTGACTGAGCCCATTAAACACGTGGGTGAATTCCCGGTAAAAATTAAGATTTATCCCTCTATTCAAGCTGAAATCAAGGTTATAGTCACCGCAACAGATTAACTCTAGGAGGATATGTCGTGCAGTATGAGATTAGGAAGAGGAGAAAGAAGGGGCAGCACCAAAAAACATCTCAAATACACTGGAAAATAGAATCTTTGTATAAGAGCCTGGATGAGCTTTACGGCACCCAGGGGCTAATACTCAGAGCTAGCAGACTGGATGCCATTGACCTGATGAGCTCCCAAAATCCCCATGATCGTATTCTGGCATTGAAACGGATATTGTGGGAGGATCCGACCTTTTCGGAGGCAACAGCCGATGAGGATCTGGGGGATGCTCTGATGGAAATAGAAGACCGAATTGTGGAAAAGCTAGCCCGCAAGGCGGTCGAAGAGGACTTACAGCAACGCATCCAGGACAAAATGAATGAAAAGTATAATGACTACTTACGAGATATTCAGGCTCAGGTGTTAAAAGAGCAGAATAGCAGCCGTGAAAATGCCCAGACTCTTAAAAAATACGGCCAGCTGGAACTAATGGAACATACCAGCCTGAATCGGTCAGCTCTGGAAATCCTTCGTCCCTCTTCCCTGGATGAAATCGTCGGTCAGGAAAAGGCTATTCGCTCGCTGGTTTCCAAGTTGAACACCCCTTATCCCCAGCACATTCTTCTTTATGGCCCCCCCGGAGTGGGCAAAACCACTTGTGCCCGCCTGGCATTGGAAATAATCCGGGGACGGCAACAAAACCCTTTCGGAGAGAATGCCCCCTTTGTAGAAGTAGACGGAACCACCCTGCGCTGGGATCCGCGTGAATCAACCAATCCCCTGCTGGGATCGGTCCATGACCCGATTTATCAGGGAGCGCGTCGGGAATTGGCCGAAGATGGCATCCCGGAACCAAAACTGGGTCTGGTATCGGAGGCCCACGGAGGGATTTTATTTATAGACGAGATCGGGGAAATGGATCACTTTCTGCAGAATAAACTTCTTAAAGTTATGGAGGATAAGCGGGTCTATTTTGAGTCTTCCTATTATGATCCGCATGATGAGCGCATACCCCGCTACATAAAGAGAATATTTGAGGACGGCGTTCCCGCCGACTTCGTGTTAATAGCTGCCACTACCCGCAGCAAAGAAGAGATCAGTCCCGCTTTTCGTTCCCGCTGTATGGAGATCTTTTTTGAACCGTTGACCGCTGAACATATCCTGACCATTGTGGAGATGTCAGCCAGGAAGCTGCAGATCGATATTGAATCCGGAGTAGCCCAGGCTATCGGCAACTATACCAATGACGGGCGCGGTGCCAACAAAGTCCTAGTAGATGCCTATGCATTGGCCTTAAATGAAGAACCCATCAGTAACCACCATCTGATAGTAACCTGTAACCATGTTTATCAGGCTATTCAAGATAGCCGTCTTACTCCGCCCGTATATGCTCGGGCAGGCCAGAAGCCGGAAATCGGCCGCGTCTTTGGTATGGGGGTCTATGGTTACCAGGGTGGGTTAATTGAACTGGAAGCGGTAGCTTTTCCTGCTGAGAAGGCTGGACAGGGTACTATTCGCTTTAACGATGCGGCCGGGTCAATGGCTCGGGACTCTGTCTTCAACGCTGCCTCGGTGCTGCGCCAGGCGACCGGGAAAAACCTTAAAGATTATGACCTACATATCAATGTGGTGGGAGGCGGAAAAGTAGATGGGCCTTCGGCTGGAGTGGCGATTTATCTGGCGATTTTATCAGTTATTGAACAAAAATTAGTTTGTCAGGATGTGGCTGTTTCGGGGGAATTATCAATTCGTGGACAGGTCAAAGCCGTGGGTGGTTTAAGTGAAAAACTGCATGGGGCGCGGCAGGCCGGTATTCGCAAAGTTCTGATCCCCGCCGAAAACATAGGAGATGTACCCCTGCAGATGGATGGACTGGATATCATCCCCATAAAAAACGTACAAGAAGCCTTTGCTCATGTGTTTGCTGAATAATATGGGCAGTTATAACGGAAGTAGCTTTACAAACTGAGTCATCCGGGCTATAATGGCACCAATATATTTAAAACCGATGAGCAAGAGAAGTAGGAATTTTCGAGGGTATGCAGAGAGCCGCCAGTTGGTGAGAATGCGGCTACATAGATTATTCTGAATGGACTTGTGAGGGCAGCCCGAAATGAAAAGAGTAGGCGCTGACGGGAACCCTGACCGTTATCAGTAGGGTACATATGATGGTATGTAAAATGAGTGGGCGATTAATCGTCAATTAGGGTGGTATCGCAGAAGCAACTAGCAAGCTTTTGTCCCTGTAGGGGGGCAAAGGCTTTTTTATATTTTTGGAGGGTGAGACAATGACCAAAGGACGGTTTGGTGTTCATGGCGGACAATATATCCCAGAAACACTGATGAATGCAGTTATCGAGCTGGAACAAGCCTACTGCCGCTATAAGGATGATCCCCAGTTCACGGGAGAGCTGCAGGAGTTGCTGAGTAATTACGCCGGCAGGCCTTCCCTATTATATTACGCGGAGAAAATGACGCGGGATTTGGGCGGAGCCAAAGTATATCTGAAGCGGGAAGACCTCAATCATACCGGTTCTCACAAAATCAACAATGTGATCGGGCAGGTGCTGCTGGCCAAGTATATGGGCAAAACACGGGTTATAGCAGAAACGGGCGCGGGTCAACACGGTGTAGCTACGGCCACAGCGGCCGCTCTTTTGGATATGGAATGTGAAGTATTCATGGGGAAGGAAGACACAGAGCGCCAGGCTCTCAATGTCTATCGCATGGAATTGCTGGGAACAAAAGTACATGCGGTTACCAGCGGCACTCAAACCTTGAAAGACGCGGTAAATGAAACCATGCGCGAATGGACGGCCCGGGTTGAGGATACCCACTATGTACTGGGATCGGTTATGGGCCCTCACCCTTTCCCCACCATAGTCCGTGACTTCCAAAGTATTATTGGCCGGGAAGTCAAACAGCAGATATTAAGCCAGGAAGGACGCCTCCCCGATGCCCTGGTGGCTTGTGTAGGCGGCGGCAGCAATGCCATGGGTCTATTCTATGATTTCATAAATGATCCGGGAGTTCGACTGATAGGATGTGAAGCCGCCGGGCACGGTGTTGAAACTGACAAAAACGCTGCTACCATAACCACCGGGCGCATGGGTATTTTTCATGGCATGAAATCCTACTTCTGTCAGGATCAATATGGGCAGATAGCCCCGGTATATTCCATTTCCGCCGGGCTTGATTATCCCGGTGTTGGGCCGGAACACGCTTATCTGTATGACATCGGCCGAGCAGAATATGTCCCGGTTACCGATGAAGAAGCGGTGGGTGCATTTGAGTATCTGGCCCGTGCTGAAGGCATTATTCCTGCCATTGAAAGCGCCCATGCCATTGCCCATGTGTGTAAACTGGCTCCAACCATGGGAGCAGAACAAGTTATTGTCGTCAACCTTTCCGGAAGAGGCGACAAAGATGTGGCGGCTATAGCACGTTATCGGAGGCGAGAAATCTATGAGTAGAGTTGAGCAGGTATTTGCGAAAGGAAAGGCCTTGATCCCGTTTATTACGGCGGGAGATCCTGATTTAGAAACCACGGAAAAACTGGTACTGGCGATGGCCAGGGCGGGGGCCGATTTGATTGAATTGGGGATACCATTTTCTGATCCAGTTGCCGAAGGCCCGGTAATCCAACTGGCCAGTGAGCGAGCCTTACAAGCCGGGGCGACCACGGATAAAATCTTGGCTCTAGTTAGCCGCGTGCGTACGGAAAGTGATGTTCCTCTGGCTTTTATGACCTATATCAATCCTGTTTTTGCCTACGGCATTGATAGGTTCATGCAGGACTCACGGGAAGCGGGTGTTGATGCGCTGATAATACCAGATCTACCTTTTGAGGAAAGAGAGGAGATCATCCCCTATTGCAGTCAATACGGGATCGAGCTGATCTCTATGATTGCGCCTACTTCCCGGGAGCGGATAAGGATGATCGCCAGAGAAGCGCGCGGATTTGTTTATTGCGTTTCATCCTTGGGAGTCACTGGGGTACGCGAGCAGATCAGTACCGAGCTAGATAAGATGGTGAAAATGGTTAAGGAAGTCCAGGATATTCCTTGTGCAGTCGGCTTCGGTATCTCTTCTCCGGAGCAGGCCCAGCAGATAAGCCAGACTGCGGATGGGGTTATTGTAGGCAGTGCCATTATGCAAATAGTGGAGCAGTTTGGCGTAGAGAGTGTTTCCCCGGTAGCCGCGTTTGTGCGGGAGATGAAGCAATCCATTATTACAGCCGGAGTAGAGGAGCCAGTACAGTGAAAGTACCTGCACCCAGGGATGGGCAAGAAGTGGCCGATATTGACACTCCAGGGTGCTTCTGCTAAGATAAGTTTGCGGAAAAACGCTTTAGCAGCCTAAAATGGCGCAATATGACCTGGGGGTGGACAAATGTCTGCTGTAGTGCTGGTCGGAGCCCAGTGGGGCGATGAAGGAAAAGGTAAAATTACGGACTTTTTGGCCGAAAGAGCTGACTGTGTGGTTCGCTACCAGGGAGGAAGCAATGCCGGCCATACCGTGGAAGTACACCATGAAAAGTTTATGCTGCATTTGATCCCGTCCGGGATTCTATATCCAAACACTCTCTGTGTGGTTGGCAACGGAGTAGTGGTTGATATGCAAAAGCTGATCGAAGAAATCAAAGGCCTGCAGGAGCGGGGAATCGATACCGGCAATCTGCGTATTAGCCTTAGAGCGCCGCTGGTATTGCCCTATCACAAAAAAATAGATGAGATCGAAGATCGCAAAAGCTGTATCGGCACCACTAAGCGAGGCATTGGCCCGGCTTATGCTGATAAGATCAACCGCACCGGATTCCGCATTGGGGATTTGCTGGTAGAACGTGATTCCTTTGAAGAACGTTTCAAGCAGCAGGTCGAGGATAAAAACCGTTTGATTCAGGATCTCTATGGTGAAGAAGGCTTTGACTATAAAGAATTATTGGATCAAGCGTTTAGCGAAATTGAGTTCCTGAAGCCCTACTTGGCTGATACGTCCTTATTAGTGCATACCGCCATTAAGGAAGGAAAAAAGGTGTTGTTCGAAGGAGCTCAGGGGACACTGCTGGATATTGACCACGGCACTTATCCTTATGTTACTTCTTCACACCCTACCGCCGGAGGTGCCTGCGTGGGATCCGGGGTTGGCCCCACCCACATTAATCGGGTCATTGGCGTAGCCAAGGCCTATACCACCCGGGTGGGAGAAGGCCCATTTCCTAGCGAACTGTGTGATGAATTAGGCGAGACCCTGCGGCAAAAAGGAGCCGAGTTTGGTACTACCACCGGCCGACCGCGTCGTTGTGGTTGGCTGGATGCAGTCATACTGCGCTATGCTGCCCGCATCAATGGGTTGACCGATTTGGCCATAACCAAGCTGGATGTTCTGGATAGCTTTGAAACTGTAAAGATTTGCGTAGCTTACCGCTATCAAGGGAAGATTCTGCAAGAATTCCCGGAGAATCTAGCTATCCTGGAAAAATGCGAACCAGAATATATCGAAATGCCCGGCTGGCAGCAGGATCTGAGCGATGTCACCTCTTATGAGGAACTGCCGCCCAATGCCCAAGCCTATATCGAAAAAATGGAGGAACTGGCCGGGGTTAAACAAGCCCTGGTAGCAGTTGGCCCCAAACGCAGCCAGACCATTGTGAGCCGCCAGATGTTCGATTGATGACTTTTGGGTTTTTTTGAAACGCAAACAATGAAATGATATAATTTAAGAACTGAAAAGGGCGCGTAACTCAGCGGGAGAGTGCTACCTTCACACGGTAGAAGTCGTGGGTTCGAAACCCTCCGCGCCCACCATAAGAACCTAGATAAATCGGGAGTTTAAGACTCCCGATTTTTTTGTTAGATCCATTCGAAAAGCAGTTGCCGACAAAATTGCCGACAAAGAGGGCAAAAATAAAAACTATTTAAGCCTATTTAATGGCAGTGGTTTTCTTTTTGTTGCGATAAATATTTACAGGTTGACCCAAGAGATCAGGAATGACATTTTCTAAGTCAAAGATATGGCTAGCTTTTTGAGCTACCCCTCGCAGCGCTTCCGCGTCCAGATCGTCGTATTCCAAGGTCATGGTTTTTGTGGCGTGACCGGCATTATTTGAAACTGTACCCAAGTCAACGCCTGCTTTTAGTAACTGAGTAATGTTTGTGTGCCGCAATCCATGGAACTTTAGATCCTCGGGAAGGCCGTTGTCCTTTTTGAATTTTACCCACCATCCATCTACGCTATTGGGGTGCATGATTTGGCCATTCCATTGGGTGAATATCAAATCATTGCTGATCAATTCTCCGTCTTCTGTCTCCACTTTATCCACCCACAAATCACCGCATTTGTCCCGCTGTTTATCTCTGTAATCTATCATTTCCTTTAGCAACGGCACCAGGGATACGGGGAATGGTAAGATCCTTTCACCGCTTTCTGTTTTTGGGGTTTTTAAGTATATCCTCCCCTTCTGGTGCCTTGCGGCCCGACTGACATCTATCGTGCAATTATCCAAATCAAGGGTACTGTCTCCAATTCCTATTATTTCGCCCCGCCGTTCTCCAGTTGTTGCAGCGAGGAGGGTCATACATTTGTACTTAAGTGATTCATCTTTTAACGCCTTAAGCAATTCCCGGGCCGGGTCCCGACCTATACCGGCTTTTTCCCGTTTGGGAATTTTAGGGGGTTTTACTTTTGCGCAAGGATTGTCATCCAACTCCTCCATTTCCACCGCAAACGAAAACATGGAAGACATAATGTGGAATATTTTTTGTCTAGTGGCAGGACCTAGCCCTCCAGGTTTTCCGTCCTTTCTTATGCCATCTTAAAAGATTGCCCAGGGCATTGCCAGCGGAGTGCTGCAGTACCTGGCGAAAGGAGTGATTGACGTGGCGCTAGATAAGTGGATGGTTGATGGCGGCCAGGCCGCTCTAAAGTATTTAGAGCAAGAGGGCTTGGTACTGAACGCCGCAGACTGGGGGAAAGAAGAAAAGCTGGCAGAGCCGGTACCGTCATATCTGATGTGGATGATGATGCAGAGGTTGACTGAAAGAATGGAGGGGAAATAATATGGCAGCTGGAATTATGGTGGTTATCATTGCGGCCGTCCTGGCCGAGGCGATCTGGGAAACTGCAAAGCCTATCTGGGACAAAGGCAAACTTAATCCTGACCGAATTGGCGCTTTAGTGATAGGTGTCATTGTAGCGGTAGCTGCTGGAGTTGATCTGTGTGCAGCACTGGGGCTGCAGATAACCTACCCGATAATAGGGCAGATATTGACCGGGATCCTGATCAGCCGGGGAGCAAATTTTGTGCATGATCTGCTGAAAGGCGTGCAGCAGTTGTCTGTGTAGGGTGAGGCTTAATGAGATAGCATTTTATCAGGGGACCGGGTGTATGCCCGGTCTTTTTGTGGTTTTTGGGAATAGGATCCCACCCTAAAAAGGACTACTAAAAATAACTGGCTTAGCAGGATTTCCCAAAAAAGTGTAGAATTGATTTGCATAATACATATTACTATGTATATTTTGTATACACGGCCTTACCTATATAGAGAAGGTGTTATAATGGAATTAATAGTCGGAATCGATGATTTTTTAACCGAAAATCAGTTATTTCAAATTCTTGCAACTGGTTCAAAAATAACTCTTTGCTCCCGGTATACCCCACTGTTAATTGTTGATTCTGATTATCCAGAAGAATTAAAAAGCCTCCCCTTCGTCACTAGTATAGAAAAGGGGAGGATAGGGGAATATCAAAGCCAGGGGCATTATAACAGTACTCTGCTAATTTTGCCTCCTATAGTTTCTAAAGTTGCCCTTAAAAAGACTGGATGCGTGGGGTGGGGAGTAAAGGTAGCGATATTAGATTCAGGTTGTCCTCCAGGGTTCCAACCGCATAAAAGCAAGGACTTCTTTGGAGGGGGCATAGTAGATTGTAGAAATCATGGCATCTTTGTTACAACCATAATTAACCATTATGCAGCAGGCGCCTTAATTTATATAGCTAATATTGGTTCTTACAAGCCAAGTGAAATTGCTTTATTAAAAGCCTTAGAGTGGGCTGCAGATGAAGGTGTAGACTTAATCAATATATCTAGTGGATTTGGTCCTCAAAAATGTAAAGGCAATTGTGTATTAGCCAATCTTATAGATGCAATCTCTAGTCAAACGCATACAGTAATAGTAACTGCTGCTGGAAATAGCGGGCCGAATATTAATACGATTAATTGCCCGTCTTGTGCTAAATTGGCTGTTAGTGTAGGGGCTATAAGTAGCCAAGGTTCTCTAGCCGATTATAGTAGTCGCGGCAAGATTGGGGGAGCTAAACCTGATATTCTTGCCCCGGGAGAAGTTTGCTTAAACACTATGTGTGATTCTGGCACTTCCTTTGCGGCTCCAGTAATAACTGGTATATTAGCCGCCACCCTTAAGTATAGTAGTGGTAAAGGAGCCGTACAGCGCCTATATGATACCGCTAAAACATTAGGCTTGAACCGGCATGAAGAAGGTTATGGCGCGGTTAATATTGATAGATATCTGGAGGTGATAACTCATGGCAGAAGTGATGGTGCAAGTGAAGGACAAAAGTGAAGTTTTGCGACTATCAACTTACGGAACCATTACGCATACATCCAAGTACATTAATGCCATTATAATGGAAGTGCCTCCGAATACCTTAGAAAAGCTAAGGAAAGATCCCAATGTTATAGAGATACGGGAAGGAGAAGTGGGAGAATACCAAGTTTAACTACCGACGTAAAGGTAAAAGTATTTCAATTGATTAGGTGGTACTCGTACCACCTTTTGTTGTTAAGTACAAATAAACCCAAGAAGGAACCTCCCCGGAGCCTTATGGCAGATTCGCCCGAAACCGGCCCGGGCTTAAGAGACGGGGAAAAATTGCCGACAAAATTGCCGACAAAGTATATCAAAAACAAGCCGAAAGAGAACAATTGTTTGCAAAAGAAGAAAACGGAAATCCCAATACAATGCGGGTTTGCAAACTCAGGCTAATTAGAAACATAAACATTTCATAATTCACACGGTAGAAGTCGCAGGTTCGAAACCTGCTGCGCCCACCATAAGAAGTAAGAATTAGCGAGGGTTACCAGCCCTCGCTTTTTGTGCCCATTTGAACCAAACTATTGGATTACTTCCCCAAATTTGTCCTTTTTGTATCTTTAGCAAAAACTGCTTTATTCTATTCCACTCCTGATGGAATGAAAAGTTCACAGACGAAAAAGAGGAATGGAAATGATAATACGCGAGGAGCGCTGTGAAGATTACAGTTCAATACTGCGACTGACATACCAAGCATTCTTAACCCTGGATTACCCCGGCAGGCAGCGTATGGATGAGCACTTTCTTGTGTCGCTTTTGCGAGGTTCGAAATTTGTTATCCCAGAGCTTTGCTTTGTTGCGGAATGCAACGGTGAAATGGTTGGACACATTCTCTACACCAAAAGCGAGATTTTGCGCGGTGACGGAACGAAAACTCCCACCATAACGTTTGGTCCCTTAAGCATTCTGCCTAAATATCATAGGCAGGGTATCGGCTCCGCACTTGTGCGGTACAGTCTGGAAAAGGCTCGTGAACTGGGATATGACGCAGTTTTAATAGTCGGCATTCCGGATTATTATCCAAAACTTGGCTTCGAACGTGCACGGGAATATGGACTCGTACTGTCGGACGGTACCGCCCCGGATGCATTTATGGCTTATGAACTTACCCCTGGTTCACTGAACGGTGGCGGAGAGTTTCGCCTTCTCGCCCCCGAATATGAGCTGGCCGAAACAGATAACGCCGGCTTTGACAAGTTTCATAAGGAATTCATGAACGAGAATTATCACGGGCAGCTAATGCTTCGTCCACTGGGGGATATGGACCTGGGCTTGATGGAAAAATGGCTCTATATGCCGCACATCACTAAGTGGTACGAACATCCCGCCGAATGGATTCATGAAATCCGTAAGAGGCATGATGAATTCAACTTTATCACCCATTTTATCGCCGAAGTGGACGGTGTTGCCATAGGTTTTGGCCAATACTATGATTGTTATTTCGGCCAGCAGCACGAAGATTGGTATGCGGTCGATACTCCGGGGATAATGTTTAGTATTGACTTTCTAATCGGTGCGCCGGAATACCTTAAGAAAGGTTACGGCCAGGAAATGGTGCGATTGCTGGGGGAAAAATTGTCTGCTCTCGGCGCAAAGCGTGTGGTAGTACAGCCGGATAGGAAGAACACTTCTTCATGCCAGGTGCTTAAAGCGAACGGTTATGCTGATAATGGCGAATACTACGCCAGGCAGCTATCCGATCAACGGTGTCAAGAGAACTGTCCGAACCGGCCCGAACTAGGGTAGCCTATTTGGTGCATTTGCCGACGGGATCTTTTATGCATTTGTTGTAGGGCAGCAAAAACTCTCTTATACCACTTGAATATGGGGCAATATCGTATTGTTGAAAATATATCACCACTCCCTGGGGGGTGCAGTAAAAGCTATTTATATTGAAAGTCTGTTCGACCAGTTCCTCATAGTTTTCAAAATAAAGTTCAGGATTGGCCCTTATCATCTCTATAATCTTGTCTTTAATATACCGCCGATAGTCACCGGCACACTTATACAATTCTTTGAGCTTGATCATCTGCCCGGTCCTCAGGTTCCAGGTCTGAGAAGTCCTCATGGTTAAGCCATGGGCTCCGCCGGTGTACTGGTAATTGTCAAAATACAAACTAATTATACAGGCTTCATTGTAAGTCGATTCAAAGGTCTGCAGGGCTTCAAAAACACGCACCGGAAATCCGTTTTCGACATCATACAGATACTGATCAACTGCCATCTGGTAAAGCTTGGTGCGGAAGTTATTTTCCAGCGCCAGGGCTTCGCTCCGGTAGAATTGGTTTATGGCCTTTATGGATTTTTTGTATCTATCGGCGATGAATTCAGGGTACTCGATGCGATAGTTTAAAACGGCAACACCTTCATATTTCATTTCTTCCGCCATTACCATGGTATCAAAGGGTATCGTCTTCTTCACAGTATTATCACCTCGCACCATAGCATATGAAAAGCTGCTATATTCAGTGACAACCTGTTACTGTTTTGAGGATCAGGCAGTATTCTAAATGAAGAAAAAATAAGGCGGGCGCTTTATTAGGCACCCGCCTATGGCAATCTTATTACCTGAATTAACTATGCATTTATAGCTACGGTTTAGGATAAGTGACTTTCACTTCTCTGAGTCCACTATCCCACTCAACCTGGCAGCCCAGGTTTTCACTGATGAAACGCAGGGGCAGCATGGTGCGGCCCGGGGGGATAATGAGAGGAGCGACACTGGAATTGTCCGCATCGATCTTTTTATCCACCCCGTTGACTTGGGCGATGTTTTGACCAATCCACATTTCAATGGTAGTAGCGTCGTGGCTTATGCTAACCTTACTGGTGGCTGCATCCCAGCCTACCTCGGCGCCTAGGGGAGTTGCCACAAAACGGATGGGCAGCAAGGTACGGCTTTCTTTTATAATAGGTGCGGCATCCATGGGGGCAGGCGTATCGTTTATATAATACTGAGGATTATCGATATAGAAGCGCAATACCATGGCAGCGTCGTTCTCAACCGGCGGCTTTATTACCTGATCCTCTTGGGTAGTGGCCTGGGCCGGGGAAGAATAAGCGGAGTCTCCTGCACTGTTGGTGGCCTTGATCCGGTAAAAATAGGTGGTGGCAGCGGTGAGACCGGTGTCGTCATAGGAGGTGCTTTCCGACGGTAGGGTAGCAATCGCAGCGTGTCCGTTCGCCTGAGTCAGGGAACGTTCCAGGACAAAACCAGACTCATTGTTGGAATTATCCTTCCAGATAAGTGTTACTTCTGCAGCGGAAGTGGCTGTAGCAGTTAAACCAGAAGGGGCATTCGGCTTAACCGAAGAAGTTCCGGTAGTAGTTGCGCTTAAAACATTACTGTCGGCAGAGCCTTGGGCATTATAGGCTGAAACGTAGTAGTAGTATTTAGTGCCTGGTTCTAAACCGGTATCTCCAAATCCATTCCATCCACCCGAACCAGTATCATCCACCATGGCAAAGCTGGTTTCCCCGTCCTTTTTCCGGTAAATGTAGAATCCGGTTTCATTGGTGCAGTTGTTTTGCCAGGTAAGGTCAATACGGGTATCACTGTCGGCAACCGCGCTCAACAGCGTGGGAGCCAGTGGAGCAGCAGCAGGAGCATGGCCAGAGTTGTGCCGGTGGCTTCGTTGCTCATTGGTGATGAACCAAGCGAGTTAAAAGCTGAAACCACATAGTAGTATTTCGTTTCGGCAGTAAGCCCGGTATTATGAAAACTAGTGACATTAGGACCAACATTGCCGACCGTGGTAAACCCAGCTGCTCCCTCTATTTTGCGATGAATAAAGAACCCTTCTTCATTCGCAGAGTTATCGGTCCAGGTTAAATCAATAGTATCTGAAGTGGTTCCGGTAACAATAAGGTTGGTTGGCGCCGCAGGCTTCGTTATTATGGAGATATCCGGAATATTGGGGTCCAGTTGAAAAGGGGGCAGTGCCAAGGCGGGTGCGGCAAGGAGCAATACCAGCATTATAGCTGTACCTGTTATTAATGTTCGCTGTTTCCGGTGTCGGATCCCCTTTACTAAATGGGGCAAATCGACCATCTTTACACCTCCTATAATCATTCCTGTTTGTCCAGATTGGTGTGGAGAATCTGATACTTATATAAACATTATAGTTAAAATATAGAATTAATATGGAAAATTTTTCTCCCCAACACCCTACTGGTCAATAAACCAAGGGGGCGCCATACCGGGTAACCAGGGTGGGGGAACCAAGAGGATGGCTGCCATTGGTGAGCAATTAAGGTTCGACCAGTACTCGATCCCAAAATTGATGCTGGGCGATTCCTTTTACAAATTGGCCTGGCTTTTAAAATACCGAAGCAGCAGAGCCATTTTGGCACCTGCTGCTTCTTTGCTCTCATATTGCTTTAGTTAGCACCAGTTATCCCCGCGCTTGCAGAACCTTTTTGTCGGCTTTACCGACGGTGGTTCTGGGTAGGGCATCCATAAACTCTACGTGGGAGGGCACTTTATAAGGGGCCAGGCTTTCCCGGCAGTAGGCGATGACTTCCTCGGCAGTCATAGTCTCGCCTTCTTTTAGGGATATAAAGGCCTTAACAGCTTCACCACGTTTGGGATCAGGAACTCCTATTACACAGGCTTCTACAATTTTGGGATGGGCAAACAAGACTTCTTCTACATCGCGAGGATATACATTGAAGCCACTGGAGATAATGATATCCTTTTTGCGATCCACTATGAAAACGAAGCCTTCTTCATCAATATAGCCGATGTCTCCGGTGTAGAGCCAACCTCCTCGGATAGCTGCGGCAGTTTCTTCTGGGTTTTGCCAGTATTCAGTTATTACCTGGGGGCCACGGGTAACTATTTCGCCTAATTCACCTCGGGGCATCACTTGGGTGCCAGTGTCCACGTCGACAATGACTAAATCGGTATCAGGCCATACCAGTCCACAGCTGCCATATTTGCGAGTGTTAAAGGCATTGGCGGTAATAATGTTCAAGGTTTCTGACAAACCGTATCCTTCAATGATATGGCCGCCGGTGAGGCGCTCGAATTCCTTCAAGGTTTCTACTGCTAGGGGAGCCGAACCACAGAACATACCTTTCAACGAACTGATATCAGCATTAGCTATATCGGGGTGGTTTATCAGACCTATGATCATGGCCGGAACCGCAGCAAAGATGGTGGGTTTGTTCTTTTGTATCGCCTCCAGCAGATTGTCAGCATTGGGAACCGCCACCAGCACCATATTGCCGCCGGTATAAAGGTTTACACTGACAATGAAGTTAAAGCCATAGACATGGTTTAAGGGAATGGCGCCCAGAGTCCGATAGTCTTCCTTGGATACTGCCGTAAAACCTCTAGCACTGATGGTAGAAGTGCGAATAGCCTGGGACATGATCATAGCATGAGTTAGTACACACCCTTTGGGTACACCAGTAGTACCGCCGGTATACTGCAACCTGGCTATATCATCTCCGGTAACTTCTATGTCCGGTTCAGCATTGCTGGCATTAGCCAGGAGTTCGTTTAGATCATATATACCTTCACCAGATTCTACTTCTACCGGGCCGCTAGGAACCTGGAAGTAGATGACTCTTTTGACGGGGGACTTAGGGTCTTTCAGCAGTTCGATGGCCTTGGAAGCAAACATAGCCATAACGATAACGGTTTCGGTGCCGCTATCAGCAAACTGATGTGCCAGTTCTGGTATGGTATAGAGCGGGTTGGTAGGAACTTCGATCATTCCGGTCTTAAATAGAGCCTGCAGCGCCAAAACGTATTGAGGTACGTTGGGGGCCATAATAGCTACCCGGTCACCTTTTTTCACACCCAGATCCAGCAGGGCGTTGGCGATACGCCGACTCATGTCATTGCAGACTCCATAGGGCAAAACGATGTCGCCCATCAAAATATAGGGTTTGTCAGGAGTTTCCTCGGCCCACTTATTGAACCACCATTTGGGCGGATAGGGTGGGTACTCATAGTGGATGGGTCCCTCAGGATCCAAACGAGATTCCCAAGTATGGCGCCATTTTTCTACATCTGCTTCAAATTCTTTCAGATAACTATTATCCATATTATTTAGCCTCCTCTTACTAAATGATCCTCAGCTATTTACTAAATCTGGCCAGGTTTTTGGCTAAGATTTCTTGAGCTTCGTTTACCATCCGATCCAATAGTTCCTGACAGGTCACGACATCCTTGATCATGCCGATGGATTGTCCCACCATAAAAGCAGCGTGATTCACATCTCCGGTCTTATAGGCTTCTTTCATCCTCTGCCCCGAAATCAGCGGGGCTAATTCGCTTAATCCACCTCCGTTCTTTTCGACCTCAAGAATTTCAGCTACAATATCATTCTTCAGGGCGCGTCCCTGTAGATTGATGCTTTTGTTGATCAGGGTAGTCTCCTGTTCCTGCCGGTTGATCAGCTCCTGATGGAAACTCTCATGAATTTCACATTCCTTGGTAGCTATGAAACGAGTAGCCATCAGCACTCCTTCGGCTCCCAGGGTCAATGCGGCGGCTAGTCCGCGGCCATCAGCGATACCACCTGTGGTAATGACTGGAATAGACACCGTCTCGGCTATCCGGGGGGTAAGCACCATAGTGGTCACATCGTCGCTTAAAGGATGTCCGCCTTCTTCGATACCAGCGGCGATCACTGCGTCATAGCCGAATTTCTCAATATTGCGGGCGTGTCTAACTGCCCCGACCTTGTGCATGATTTTAACTCCGGCGGCATGAACCATATCCATGTATTTGGTGGCAGGTTTGCCGGAGACTTCGATAGCAGTAACTTTTTCCTCGCAGCAGACCCGGAAATAATCGTCATAAGTCTCCTCGGTGATTCTGAAAGAGGGCAGCAGGGTGATATTGACCCCGATGGGTTTATCCGTTAGTTTTCTAGCCTCCTGGATAGCCGCCCGCAACTCTTCACCGCTATCGTAATTGGCTGCAGTTATATTGCCTAGACCACCGGCATTGGATATGGCGGCGCATAGGGCAGGTGAAGAAAGCCACAGCATGCCGCCGCAGATGATGGGGTATTTTATTCCAAATAATTCTGTGATCCTTGTTTTCATGTAACTCCTCCTTCAATTGCTAGGTTGTTGCTAACGATTTTTGTAAACGGGTGGCCGTTTTTCGATAAAGGCTTGCATGGCTTCCTTTTGGTCTTCTGTTCCGCAGCAGTAGGTAGCCTGAGCTTGCTCGAAGTACAGTCCGGCTGCCACACTGCTTTCATTGGCCAGGTTGATGCCCTTTTTGGCAAAAAACAGACCGGCGGGCGGAAAAGTACACATATTTTTGGCCATCTTAAAGGCATAATCATGTACCTCTTCTGGTTTGACAACCACTTCCACCAGTCCGATGCGCAGAGCCTCATCAGCCTTGATTTGCTCGCAGTTCATAATCATTCGTTTGGCCTGGCCAATTCCTACCAGTTGAGTCAAGCGGGTAGTGCCGCCATGATCCGGGGATAGGCCAAAGCGTACCTCTTGAATGGCGAACTCACTGTCTTCGGCAGCGATGCGGATATCGCAGGCTAAGATCAATTCTGTGGCGATGCCGAAACATAGACCATTCACTGCGGCTATCACTGGGATCCCTAGATCCTGCCAGAATGAGTAAATGCGCTGGTTATGGGTAAGTTTTTCCATTACCAGCTGGGAATTCAGGATCCCCAAACTGGAAAAATGGATGCCCGCGGAAAAATGCTTGCCGGTAGTTCGAATGATCACGGCTCTAAGGGACTTGTCCTCCGCGATTTTCTCTTGAATACGCCCGATATCGTCGATGAGATCCCAGGTGAAAAAGTTGTAGCCTTTGGGATCGGTCAGGCTGATAATAGCAATGTTATCAACCACTTCATACGCGACATTCGATGTGAACTCCATACTAGTCTCCCCTTTCTGATCCTTAAATCATTAAAGTTAAATCCGATAACGGATAAGCCCGGCAGGAATGAATATAACCCAGGGCTCGATCGGAGTGGCGCACTAGGGCACCGCTGGGTTGGAAAACCTGCCCGGCAGTCATCTTTATTCGGCAGAGGCTACACTCGCCGGTGCGACAGCCATTGGGAACTGCTAGTCCTGCACGTTCCAGTGCCGTCAGCACAGGTTCGCCTACTCGGGTTTTGATGGTCATTGCGGCCCCGCTAGGACGCTGTACGGTGAGAGTGACCGATTGATCAGCAGATATATTCTTAGGCCAGCCAGGATCGGCTAAAACATCTTCCGGGGCTATAAAAGCTTCGCAGCGGATGGCCCGGCGCTTGATCCCCATTGATTCCAATTGGCTGGTGCAGAACTTCTGCATAGCGGATGGCCCGCACAGATAGAAAGTCGTGGCACCAATATCAGCAACCAAATCCTTGATAAGCTGGGCATCCAGTAACCCTTGCCGCCCCTGATCTTCGGGGTCGGGCTCAGAGAGAACCAATTCGAACTTGAAATTCGGATGTAGCTCAGCCCGGTGCTTTAGTTCCGGTAGGAAAAGTGCATCTTTGACACTTCGGCAGCCATAGAGTAACAGAATATCCAGATCAAGGTTTTGATCGGTAAAGGTACGGATCATACTCATAAAAGGAGTGATTCCCGTGCCGCCGGCTAAAAACACCAGCTTCTTACCATGAAACAGAGGATTGTGATAGAAATTTCCTAATGGCCCGCTGGTGATGAGGGTGTCGCCCACCTTCACCTCATCTAAAAGGTAGTTGGAAACAAAACCATCCTTCACCCGGCCTATGGTCAGATCATAATAGGCGGTTTGCGTAGGTGAAGAGGAAATACTGTAGGGACGACTGGTGCGAACGCCATCGATCTGTACGGTCACGTTCAAATACTGACCGGGAAGGAACGGGGGCAGGAAACTTCCATTGGCCGCTAAGCGCAAAGTCTTGGTATGGGCATTTTCAACCATTATTTCCGAAACGGTCAATTCCAACTGCCGAGGGTGGAGCCGGTTGATTATCGCCGTTTTCAGACCTCGTTCATTCCGATAATCCTGGCCATACTTCTGGCAGATCTCTATTTCCTTTTTAATTTCCTGGTAGCCTTCTAATTGGGATTTTATATCTTTACGTGCACTCATTATTTTCCCTCCCCTAGCTGCTGTAAATATCGTTTGACTGCTCTTGCTGCAGAACCGCCGGACATCAAGGAAGGCTGAAAGCCGCCCGGGCCTGACCAGGCCCCAGCCAGTGCCAGGCCTTGGATCGGTGCGGTGGGAGAGACAAAGAAGTTGGAGTTCTTAGCGTACTGATCGAAGCCATAAATAGCTCCTCCGGGAGTATTTAGATAGCGCATATGGGTGATGGGAGTAGCCACTTCGATCTCTTCGATATGACTGCGGAGGCCGGGAAATGCTTGTTCAACACGGTTCAAAACTCCATCGGCAGCCTTGAACTTGGCCTGGTGATATTCCGAAGGGGGCAAAGTGAGCCAGGGCTGGGCATATTTTAAGTTGACAATAGAAACCTGGGACGTACCCGGTGGTGAGGCCTGGGGATCATCCAGGTTATAGCAGGACAAGAGCAGGTAATCATCACTGGTATCCAGCCGGCTCATGGAGGCGAACTGCTTGTCCGTATCGGGATCGCTGACAATAAAATTAGTGGTATCGGTTATACCTACCTCATGAGGTTCGCAGTCCAGCCCCACATATAAAGTCAGGGAGGAAGGCCCTACTGTTTGGCCACCTAAGACCTGGAACTGTTCTTCGGGAACATGTTCTTCACCTAACAATTCCACATAGGTATCAATGCTGGATGCATTGGAGACCACTGCTTTGGTAGGGATCACATCACCATGTTCGGTTTCGACTCCGACCACCCGACCATCTTCAATCAGAATTCTTTTTGCCCCACAGTTGAATCGAGCCTGACCGCCGTTAGCCAGAATATAATCCAAGAGCGCACTTGACATGGCCTGGGAACCATGGCGGATGTAGGCTGGTTTCCAATGCAGGTAGGAAAAATACAAAGAGGCATAATCTATAAAGGGCAGTTTGGATAATGGTACTCCTGAATAGCCCCAATAAATTCCCAGAGCCGCTTTGATAAGTGGATTATGCAAATATTCATCCATGACCTGGGCGGTGGGCTGCAGTGAATATTGGGCCATCAACGGGTATTTCTCGGCACTGGCTTCAGGATCACGCTGGTAAAATACCGCCGCATATTCTAAAAAGGTACGATATACCAGATCAACAAAACCTTCGATGCCTTCTTTTTCAGCGGGGAATTGCTCTACTAAAGCTTGGATAGTACCCTCACGGTCAGCGGGGAGAGTTATATCCAGTTTTCCGGGCAAAACCAGACGGTATAAATTCTTCATATCCAGGAATTCACAATGATCTGGTATCCCGAATTGGCTAAGGAAGCTGCGCAAGGGCCCCGGGTTGTCGGCCTGGCCGTAACCGCTTAATTGATGCAGGGCCACCTCGAATTCGAAGCGTCCCCGGCAGAAGGAGGAGGCACAGCCTCCTGGAACGTTATGGCGTTCTAGCAGCAGGGTTTTGATCCCGGCTTTGGCCAGGCTGGCAGCAGCCGTTAGACCGCCATTACCCGCCCCGATGACCACCACATCAAAATTGGTCATGCAAATCACTCCTGTCAGTTTAGTTGACTTTGTTAGTGTGGTTAATTGACTTATATATTATGAAAAGCAAGTTTTGTGCCAACAGATGATATGTTAAGAAAAACATTATAAGTGCCGATATTCCGCAGGCAGAATATTTTTAGCGACACCAAGACGTGGACAGTTCTGTCTCGAAAAGCGCAATTTTGGCTCAATAATGGGCAGATTTGTCCATTGTGTGTTTGCGTTTTATAGTCGCAAATGATAAGTTAAAAGCAGTCAAATCCTCATTAAAGCTGGGAGTGAAACATAGATCATGGGGGATACGATTCTCGAAGGGCTGAACTTTTCCAATTTCATTCGCAATGGACCTATTATTATGTATATCTATAACCAGGATTTTCAATACGTTTGGACCAATACCGCTTTCCAGGAATATACCGGATATGCCAATGAAGATGTGCTGCACAAGAAGTTTTGGGAAGTTTTGCATCCGGATTTTCAGGACTTGGTTCGAACCAATGCCCAGGCTCGGCAGCGGGGAGAAAAAGTACCCAACAGCTATGAACTGAAAATCGTAGCCAAAGACGGTACAGAGAAATGGGTGGATGTATTCCTGTTTGAAGAATGGATGGGGGATCAGCCCTATGTTATGCTGGGCGCTTATGGTATTACCGAGCGGGTACATGCTCAAACCCAGCTGCAAAAAGCTAATAATCACCTGGATCAATTGGTACAGGAACGCACCAAAGAATTGACCACTTCCAATCAGGCTTTAATGCTGCAAGAAAGACTGCTCATGGATATTATCAGCAACATGTCCGACGGTGTGATTATTATCTCCCGCCAGGGAGAGATAGAATTTATAAATCAGACTCTTAAAGTTATGCTCGGAAAAACCCGGGCCGACATAAAGGAGCAGTTGAGCTTCGAAATGCTGGTGGCTGACAATAAAAACCTGGAAAGGATGTTAACCAAAAAGCAAGCTTTTCGGGATGAAGAGGTTAGCCTAGCTATGGAAGGCAGAGATATGCAGTTTCTAGCCACCGGAACTCCCATAGAGGATCCGGATGGGAGGGTCAACAAGATAATTTTAGTGCTAAAACCTTTGGCGGAAGTGCATCGACTGGTGAATAGGTACAGCAGTTTCCAGGCTCGTTTCCATTTTGATGATATACTGACTTGCAGCGAAATAATGGAGGATACCATAGAACTGGCCAAAGCCGCCAGTCGAAATAAGAGTACCATTCTGATTCAGGGAGAAAGTGGCACTGGCAAAGAAATGTTTGCCCAATCTATACACAATCAAAGCAAATTCGCGGATGGTCCATTTATAGCGGTAAACTGCGGGGCCATACCCCGCGAACTGGTCGGCAGTGAACTATTTGGCTATGTGGAAGGTGCTTTTACCGGTGCCCGCAAAGGGGGCAGCCCGGGAAAATTCGAACTGGCCCAGGGCGGAACCTTGTTTCTCGATGAGATCGGGGACATGCCTTTGGAGCAGCAGGCCGCCCTTTTAAGGGTCTTGCAGGAAAAACAGGTATCCCGGCTGGGCAGTTCTAAAGCGATTCCTGTCAATGTCAGAGTTATCTGTGCTACCAACCGGGATCTATATAATGAAGTGCAAAAAGGAACTATCCGCAAGGACCTGTATTTTCGGCTCAATGTCATCAGCTTGCGCATACCTCCGCTGCGAGAGCGGCCTGAAGACATTGATCTATTGTTAAAGCATTTCTTGATCCAGGGTGACCCCGAGTGGTTGGAGCATACCCCGACTATTGATCCGGCGGTTTGGAAGTTACTGAAAAATTACCCCTGGCCAGGTAATGTACGGGAACTGCAGAATTTCGCGGAGAGAATTCAGTTTGCGGTCAGTGACTATTCCATTAAACTAGAAGACTTACCCTATGAGATCCAGACCTTACATGAAAAAGAGACTGTCCGACCAATAATGTCCATGCCTGCTTACCTGAACATAAAGCAACAGCTGGCTGAAGTAGAAGCCCAGCAGATCAAGGCACTCTTACTACAGTTTAATGGCAATGTTAGCCGGGTTGCAGAGGCATTGGGGGTATCGCGCCGTACTGTCGATCGCCGCATCAAAAAGTATGGATTGAGATAGACCGAGCTAAAAATATATCTATGGAGTCTCCTTGGCCGGGGAGGAAATATTCTCCAGCATACCGGACATGATCCCAGCCGCTTTCTTGAAGTCAAAACTCTGATCATCAAGTAAATACTGGATGGTAAGACCGTCGATAATGGCTAGGATCACTGCACCTAGACCAGCCAAATCCTCAGGATCGTTAATGGCAAACAGGCAAGAAACCTGACGGGCGATCATTTCCCGCCAAGTCTGGTATTTCACCATAAAGCGATCCTTGATTTCACTATTCCCCGCCATAGCTTCCTGCAAAAGATACATATTCATACGGCTGGTATCCTGATCTTTTATCAGCTTTTCCAGAGTCCCCCGCAAAAGCGTGACCTTATCGCTGCTGCTGCGGCGCGGTATGCTGGCGATGATCGAATCAGTGAGCTGGGAAAAATGTTGTTCCACTATATCATAGATAAGATCGTCTTTGCTTTTGTAGTAATAGAATAGGGTGCCCTGGCTTATACCTGCCGCCTGAGAAATATCAGCCAAGGTAGTTGCTTGGACACCCTTTTCGCTCATTAGGTGGCGGGTCGCCGCTAGTATTTTTTCCCGAGTAGAGGTTTTCTTGGCATAACTATCTAGCAATGAACAACTTCCTTCCTTTCATATTTCCAGAATCAGTATACTACAAGCCGGCGTTACCTGGTATGAAGCTCTGGTAGGCCCAGCTGCTATTAGCCCTTTTGTCTATCCCAATCGGGTACATAACCGAGCATTATAATTATACTTGATAGCGCGCTAATAGCCAAACAAATTACACTTGCCGAATTTTCAAAAACCTTCTATCATATAAATAAATCGGGCGACTGACCGACGAATTTTGTGCGGAAGCTAAATAGGAAAGGAAGGGATCGGTGTGGAAACATACAGCTTCGATAAGTCTTATGAGATGTTTGAACAGGCCAAGAAGTATGTTCCTAATGGTATCTATGGCCCCAGAAGTCCGCTGGGATTGACCTTTGGTTCTTATCCCTGTTTTTTGGTCAAGGGAAAAGGCAGTCATATCTGGGATGTAGACGGGAATGAATATATTGATTATATGTGTTCATTCGGTACTAATGTGATTGGACTCTGTAATGAAGAAGTAGATGCAGCGGCGCGGGATCAGATGGAAAGAGGAGACGCTTTTACTCTGCCCAGCAACCGCTGGAATGAAATGGCGGAATATCTGGTCAATCTTATCCATGGCCAGGATTGGACGGCATTCGCCAAAAATGGTTCGGATGTGACCACCTATGCCACCACAGTAGCACGAGGTTATACAGGGAAAAACAAGGTCATTGTGGCCAACGGAGGCTATCATGGAGCTCATTTCTGGTGTTCCCATGCAACATATGGTATCCCCGTGGAGTATAAAGCCCATATCTTGCGTTTCGATTTTACTGATCTGGAGCAACTCAGAGCCCTGGTAGCAGAGAACAAAGGCGATGTAGCCGCTCTTATGCTTACTCCTCATCACCATCCAGCCGGAGGTGATCAGTGGCTACCTGATGCCCAATACTATGCGGAAATAAAAAAGATATGCGAAGATGAAAAAATGCTGCTTATATTCGACGATATCCGCTGCGGGTTTCGGCTGGATATTCATGGCTCCCATGTATATTATGGAGCTGATCCGGATATGGTCTGTTTCGGTAAAGCTATGGCCAACGGATATCCTCTGGCAGCCATCACCGGCAAAGAATACTTAAAGGAAGCCGCCGCAGCCACCTTTTTTACCGGCACCCATTTCTTTAGTGCGGTACCCATGGCAGCTTCACTGGCCTGTATGAAAATAATCGAAAGAGACGGAATCATACCCAAGATATTTGCTCTGGGAACCAAGTTGCAACAGGGCATGGAAGAACAAGCCCGTAGCATGGGCTTGGAAATCAGTTATACTGGTCATCCGGCTATGCCTTTTATGAGGTTCATCGGTGATGATGACTTTTCTCGCAACCGCTTCTTCTGCGGGGAAGCAGCCAAACGCGGCGTTTTCCTCCATCCCCATCATAATTGGTTTGTGTCCGGAGCCCACACTGAAGCTGATATAGACCGAACCCTGCAGGTAACCGAAGAATGCTTCCGCCTCACCAAAGAACAGTTTTATAAGTAAATGGCAGGGTGGACAAGAGAGTTTCAAAATATTGCTATAACTAGATTGCCACGCCTACGGCTCGCAATTGTCACTTATGGTGCAGGCTACGATGAATGAAACACCTACAGGGGGCGATGCCACATCGCCCCTAATAATCTGCTTTGCCTCCTTGCGCGCTCATATGTTTAGATTATGATAGAGATACTGGGATAAAAGGGAAGATAGAATTTCGTTATAACAGGAGGCAATGATATTGAGCCAGATCAGAATCATTGAGGTCAAAGAGAACATACTCGCCAACAATGACCAGCAGGCCCAAAAGTTGCGCGAGAGTTTGCGCCAGCAGCACACCTTTTTATTGAATCTCATGTCTTCACCGGGATCAGGTAAAACCACTTTGATTTTGAAAACTATCGAACTGCTGCGGGATAAGCTGCGCATCGGAGTAATGGAGGCGGATATAGATTCGGCAGTGGATGCGGAGAAGATCGCTGCAGTGGGCATACCGGCGATACAGCTTAGAACGGGAGGACTGTGTCACCTGGATTGTGCTATGACTTCCCAGGGATTGGCGGAGCTTGGGCCAGAGATATTTGACCTCATAATTATTGAAAATGTGGGCAACCTGGTGTGCCCGGCGGAATTTGATACGGGAGCAGTAAAAAACGCTATGATCCTGAGTGTTCCGGAAGGGGACGACAAACCTCTTAAGTATCCGCTGATGTTTTCCACCTGTGATGCCCTCTTGATCAACAAAATAGATTACTTGACCATAGCCGATTTTGATATAGAAGCCGTCAAAAAGCGGGTATATGCATTAAATTCGAAGATCAAGATTTTTGAAGTATCAGCTAAAACCGGCCAGGGCATGGAAGCCTGGTGTGACTGGCTCTATCAGGAAGTGCTGGCCTGGTCTGAAGCTTGAGAAATAGCGTGATGATCTGAATCCGCAAAGCCCGGCTACACGCGCTGAGGACGCGGCTATACTGCATAGATCATAAAAATGTGATTTTGTTGATAAAAATTTATAGTGCCATCTTTTCCCTTGTTAGAAATCCTGAAACCGGAAAAAACTAATTCAGACAAGGGAAAAGGAGGTGAACACATTTGCGGAAAAATCTGGTGTTATTGATCTGTTTCACATTAATTCTAGGCAGTCTGGCAGTAGGCTGTAATAATGCCGCCCAGAGGCCGGATCTACCCCAGCAACAGCAGGATCAGAACATGGACAGAACCGATGAACAGATGACGGACAGTGAAAGAAGAGCATTAGCCAGTCGTTTATCCGACCTAGCCGAGCAGGTTGACGGAGTAAAGGATGCCACCGTGGTAGTCTCCAGTATCGGGATGACTGACAGCAGCCCGGATACAGGCACCAATGCAGGCAGGGACACACAGCGGAATCTGAATGTTAATGACCCCACTTCCCCATTGAACAATAATCAGGGAATGGCAACTAACCGTACTACTACCAATAATCAGGCCACTAACAACACTAATATGAATAATATGCAAAATCGAACCGACGGGAATAGTGTCAGTGGCTTAATGGTAATGGTGGGACTGACTCTCGATAATAAGGTAAACGGGGCCGATGAGACTAACCAAATCAAACGGAGTGTTATGAACAAGCTTAAAGCCAGCGACAAGAGGATATCTCAGGTGCTGGTAACCACTGACCCAGGCCTGGTGCAGAGGCTGACAGATGTAGCGGCCGGCATCATTCAAGGCCGACCAATTCAGGGATTTGAGAATGATATCAATGATTTGACCCGGAATATGCGCCAACAAAACCCTGCCTTCTAGCACACCCGACCCGGGGAAACCAGCGGGCTCCCCGGGTTAATTTATTATAAAGTTAGATAAAATTATTATAGGAAAGCCACGATTCTATGGTTAGGGTAGTATCATAGTATATAATAAACATAAAATCGAATGATTGAAGGAACCTTAGATGCAAACATCTTCCCCTTCAGTATTGCGCAGCTTAATGCAACAATACGAAATCTACCCGAAAAAACGCTGGGGACAAAATTTCCTCATCGATGGCAACATTCTGGAGAACATCGCTTTATCAAGTGGTGCCAATCCCGATTTATACACCGTGGAAATTGGGCCAGGTCTGGGGGCCTTGACCCAGCTACTGGCTAAAAAGAGCCGGGGAGTCCTGGCCATTGATATTGATAAGAGCCTGGAAAGGCCTCTTCAGCAGGTGTTAGCACCTTACCATAATGTGCAGCTTCATTTTGCAGATATTTTGGATGTTGATTTGGAAGCGGAACTGGTGCAGCGTTTCGATTTGGCCCAGGTGCCAGAGTATGTGGTGTGTGCCAATATTCCTTATAATATAACCAGTCCCATAATATTTCAGCTCTTAGAGAACTGTCCTCATATGCAAAAAGCTACCTTGATGATGCAAAAGGAAGTAGCTGAGCGCATTATTGCGCAGCCCGGCAGTAAGGATTATGGCTTGTTGACTTTGATGACCCATTATTATGCTGATACCCGGTGGCTGATGAAGGTATCACGCAACTGCTTTTATCCACGCCCCGAGGTAGATTCGGCGGTAATACAGTTTACCCCTCTGCCACAACCCCGCCTGCAGGTACAAAATGAGGAGGTCTTCAAAGCCTTTCTGAGGTCAGCTTTTCAAATGAGAAGGAAGACTATATTGAATAGTAGCAGCCTATTCTTTCAAGTCAACAAAACTCAAGCCCAGCAACAGTTGGAGACGATAGGTATCAAACCAAATCAAAGGCCGGAAGAACTGAGTCTGGAACAGTTGGCCGGCTTAGTGAACCAGTTTTTAGGCTAGGAGGTCGATCCAATGCAGTTTACTAGTCCCAGTAAAGGAAGCATGACCCTGGAGCAAGTAGTAACAGATATTTTGGCTTATGTGGGTGAAGACCCGGATCGTCCTTATAAACTACTGGTGGGGACTGATTCTAAGCCCTTTCCTGAAGGAACTTGTTTTGTGAGAGCTATCATTATCCACCGCTTGGGCAAAGGGGCGCGCTACTATTACAATAAAGCCTTTGAGGCCAGGATGTACAGTCTGCGGCAGCGCATTTTTTATGAAGCATCCCTGAGTCTGGAGCTCAGCGATCAGTTGTATAAATGTTTGAAAGAACAGGGGCACGAGGAATTGACGGTGGAAATCCACCTGGATGTGGGCACTCATGGAGAAACCAAGGAATTGGTCAGGGAGGTAACCGGCATGATCGTCGGCAGTGGTTTTGGCGCCCGCATCAAGCCGGATGCCTGTGCAGCCAGCACAGTGGCAGACAGATATACCAAATAACACCTTTCTTTCGTATCATTCGTACAGCTTCCGCAATGATTGGCATATGTTGACGAGATTTTTTCGCCCACTGACCGTTGACAACTGGCTGCCTTTTAATATATACTATTGTACTTTGCTTGACAGACCCTCGATTTTATTATAAACTTATAAAGATTAATGAATAAAAGAGGGTGTGTTCTTGTGAGTTCTCCCAGGCTAATTGCAGACATCAAGAAAGACCTGGAATCCTTCGTAGGAAGCAGGATCAGATTGAAGGCCAACCGGGGCAGGAATCGCATAATTGAGAAAGAAGGGATCCTCGAATCCATTTATCCAAATATATTCGTTGTCAAACTCAACGAACGCAAAGTGGTACGCAGGGTTTCCTATACTTATGCGGATGTACTTACCGAAACAGTAGAGCTGTTTATTTGTGATACTCCCGAAGCGGAAATAAGAATAGCCGCTGCTAATCAGTAAGCGTTGTAACTGTCAAACTGCATGAAGCCATGCAGTTTTTCTTTTTTCTGGCCCGTTTACATACTTGACCCGTCCGAATAATATACATGGATACAAAGGTGTAATAGGGAGGTAATGGCATGGGTCAGGCACTTTCTATCTGGTCGCCGGTAGTTATAAGCAAACTGGATCAACCCTATCATCTGCAAGCTCACTATGATTGCGCTCTGGATCAACTCTTTCGCTCTATCGAAGATCTGAAAATAAAGGTCAAAACCGCCGTGGTGAGAGCCCAGGGATTGGCGGTGGAAGCCTTATTGCGCCTGGATATTCTCTGTGTGGTAGAAGACGTAAAAGGGCAACTTCATTTGATCAGCCGGGAAGAGACCATTCGCGATCGCATTCCTTTTGGGAAATTTGAGCCGGAGATCGAACGGGAAAGTGACTTGAAATACGTTTTCGAAATTCATGACATTGATTGCCAGGGGGAACTCCGCAATAAAGAATTACACCTGGATTATTTCATCGATTTCATGATTATTGCTACCAGGGAGCAGTTGGTGCAGTTATCGGCCGACGAAAATGAGGAGACACAACATTCACTGAGTCAGGCTTTGCTGCAACTGCAGAATCAAATTGGCCGAGTAGAGCAGGAGAACCTACAGCTGCGGCGCCGCATCTATTTTTACGAACGGGATGTCAGCAGTCTGAAAAAGGGCATCCGCAAAGCGGAAGCTCGTAACAGCCGCCTGCAAATGGAAATCAATCATTATCAGGAGACAATGGAGCAGATGCAGACCCTCCTACGTGCCAAGGAACGCCGCCTGCAAAACTTGGAAAACCCCTATTATTCAACTGCCCAGACCAGTCCGATCCTGGAGTTAGTCACCCAGGAAGAAATGCCTTTGGGGGCGCGCATAAAAAGACTGTTCGTAAACAGTAGTGCCCAGTAATAGACTGAACTTAACCTACTTAACCTGCATAGTATGAGCTATACAGCAAAAAAGTAGGTGAAAGTCTTGTGAGGATTCTGTTTGCCAATACGGCTCCTATTGTAAAGTATGGTATTGGACCAGCTTTGGCGGAATTGGGACATGAGGTTAGCTATATTTTTCTGGATCAGGAGCCTTCCTTAGAGCCTTTTATCAATGAATTTCGTCCTGATCTGGTATTCAATGATGGGGGAGGCGGGCGTATGCCCAAGCTTTTCCCACTCCTGGAACAGCGCGGCATACCTCATGTCTATTGGGCTATAGAAGACCCAGTCTCTTTTGAGTATCTTTCCCTGCCCTTTGCCCAAAAGTCAGCCCTGGTGTTTACTCCCTGTTGGGAAAGCTTGGCTGATTATAACCGGCATGGCATATCGGCTCATCTCTTGATGTTTGCCTGCAACCCCAATTATCACCGGCCCGGTGCCCCCGATCCACGTTTCCAGCATGAAATCATTTTTACCGGCAACAATTATTCCTACCACCCGGCTCGTCAACATGGCGTGGCTACCGTCCTGCAGCCTTTGATCGAGCAAGGCTATGATGTACAGGTATATGGCAATGAATGGTGGTTAGACCCCAATCAAGCCTATACTATTCCCGCCTCTCACTATGGCGGCTATATGGCCAATGAGGACTTGCCAGCCGCCTGTGCTTCAGCAAGTATAATATTGGGACTACATTCAGTAGACACCTCCCGTACCATGATGAGTATGCGCACTTTTGAAATTCTGGGCTGTGGAGGGTTTTATTTGACCCAGTGGACACCAGCGGTGGAGGAAATGTTCATTAACCATCACCATCTGGTCTGGAGTAAAAGCCGTGAAGAAACTCTAGATCTGGTCAAGTATTATCTGCAGCATCCTGAATTGCGGCAGCGCATTGCCCTGCAGGGACAGTCTGAGGTTTATCAGAAGCATTCTTATCAGCAGCGTGTTCGTGAAATAATACCCTTTCTGCAGCAACTGGCGCCCCAGGTTTATATCCAGCCTCAGATACAGGTAACTCCACCGGCACCAGTGGTGGCCGCGCCGGCGCAGCCCGTGATAGTAGTTCAGCCGCCACCGGTTCGGCCAGTACCAGCACCAGAACCAGCACTATTCTTTCGCTCCAGACGCACATCGGTGTATAACCGATCCGTCTCCCCCCATTTGCCCAAGCGAGGCAGTATACGCTATGGTAGAAAACCGGTTCGCATCAAACTATTTAGCGGTAGCACCAAATTTACTCGCTTTTCATAGGATAAATATGAATACTGAGTAGTGACAGAAAAGAGGGTGAGGAGGATAAACGCCAACAGAGCAACTCTTTCTTACAGACAGGAGAATGTGCTAGTCCACAGCCGTACCCAGCGCTATCAGGCTATTCCCCTGCCAGCCGAGGAGGAGAACATTTTTAACATCAGCACGGCTAAAAAGAGCCGAGTTGTGCCCCAAAGTGTTTGCTCATCGTGCGGCGCTCGGGTGGCTAAGCAGCAGGCCCAAGGGTGTCCATCCTGTGGAGCGGAGCTATGCTCCATTTGTTACCAGCATATTCAAGAGCAATTCGAAACGGATCGGGAAGATGACGAGTAGAATACCAAACAGGGTGAGTCATGGCCTCTAAACCTGACTCACCTTTTCTCTGGTAAGATTATTACCAATATTTTTCTTCATTTGAGAACTGTGGCAGATCACCCCTTGTATGGACACGGCATACGATAATAAAGCAGTTACAAAATACCATAATGGTTAAGGGGGATCTTCATGTCGAGTATCAGTGCCATTCTCTACCCACCTACCCTGGACTTCAATTACCTGGTGCAAAGACCCCAGCAGTTGATGAAGGGTTTCGCCCAACGAGGTATCCCGGTATTCTACCTGAACCGACCCGGACCCTATCAAGAGCAACCCACCGGCGTTTCTGAGCCTTATCCTAATTTTTATCTTTTCAATCAGGTGGATCCGGCCCTCCAGCAAAAAGGCATTCGTCCGGTAGTCTATTACAGTGCTTGCGCCCAGGTCAATGCTGTGCACCAGTACAATCCCAGTCTGGTTGTTTTTGATAGTGTTGATGAACCCAGCGATGAATTTGAGGCCTGGCGCCCCTTCTATTTTCAGGCGGTGGGCAGTGCCGACGTAGTCATCGCTACCTCGGAAAAGCTGTATTCCATGGCTCTAGGGATCAATCCCAACACCTATCTGGTTCCCAACGGCTGTGAATTTGATTACTTTTTCCAAGCTAGCAACGGAGCTTTCCCAATTCCGGCTGACATTGCCGATATTCCCAAACCGATCATTGGTTATACGGGAGTGATCGCCAGCTGGCTCGATCTGGAGCTCATCGACCGACTGGCCCAGGAGTTTTCAGACTGCAGCATTGTCATGGTGGGGCCCCTTTACAATATATCTGATGTACCCCGTCGGCCCAATATCCACTACCTGGGATTCAAACCCTACGAGCAGTTAGCCGCCTACGAGCAGGCCTTTGATGTTGGCATTGTGCCTTTCAAACTCAGCAGCATGGTGGAATCAGTTAACCCCATCAAAATGTGGGAGTATATGGCCGCCGGGCTCCCCATCGTTACTACGAATATACCGGAGGCTGCCAAATATCCGGAGGCCATAATGTGTTCCCCGGATGAAGCCGCCTTCTTAGCTAATGTGCGCCGGGCCCTTTATGAAGACACCCCCGAACGGCGAGCAACGCGCCTGGCTGTGGCCCGAGAGAATTCCTGGCTGATCAGAGCTCAGCAGATAATAGAGATAATCGAAAGCCACCTGGCTAAACGGGGGGCTCCGGCCCAAGCCCCGCCATTGCCTCCCATAGACACAATTCCTTTGCGACCGGCTGTCCTTGAATTGGAAGCCACGGCCATTGATTTCCGCGAACCTACCTTTACCAGAAGAGCCCCCGGCAAGGCCGTGGTTCAGCCGAAAGCTGACATAACTGTCAGTGGCTCTCGGGTGATTTCCATCAGTCAGTTGACTCCTACCCGGCGTTTGAGTGTTGGTCGGGGTATAGCTTTTCGTTTTATTACCGGGTCAGCTGCCCCCATATATGCTCGTTTTGAAAGTGCTCTTATTTCCCGAGGTTCCATGCATACCCGAGTCAGAGCCAGTCGACGCTGTTTCCGCTTAAAGACCTATCGCTGTATCAGAGCAGGAGGATAAGATGTGCAGGGTGATGATTGGCTGCCCCGTTCGTAACCGAGCTTGGATACTGCCCCATTATCTCCAACATTTGATCGCATTGGCCTATCCACCGGAGCAGATGGAATACTGCTTTGTCATCAATGACTGCACCGATGAAACCGAAGTTATCTTACAGGAATTCGCCCACCGGTTTCCGGTTCGACTGCTGTACGATAACAGCAGTCGACCGGGCGGGTGGCACCGAGGCGTTTACCAGTTTTCCCGCTTAGCTGAACTGCGCAACCGTCTTCTGGAAGAATTCCTCCATTCTAACTGTACCTATCTGTTTTCAGTTGACAGCGATATCATGGTGCCCCCTGCTACGCTGCAGCAGTTGATGCAGGCGGACAAAGATATCGTATCAGCTTTGGTCTGCAACGGAAAAGAGATTGGCGATGACCAGTTCTACAACGTATTCAAGCAGGTGGGTGAACGGCTTATCCCTATCCGAGACTTCCCTCGTCATGGGGTTTTCCCCGTCGATTGCACCGGGGCAGCCTATTTGATCAAGCGCCAGGTGATATCTGCTGGGGTCAGATACAACAGTCATTGGGGAGCCGAGGATATTGGGTTCTGTAAGGAAGCTAAACAACACGGCTTTGCCATATTTTGTCACGGGGCTATCGAATGCGAGCACATTATGAGCAACAGCCAAAATTACCGCCTGGACAGCTAATTTTAATCAGGATAGAAGCAATCACATTTTATGGTCGGGGTTCATAGTATATCCTAGAAAATCTACCTATAGAGAAATGGGCCTGACTAAACAGGTCGCTTAGAGAGAAAGAGGAGGGAAAGTTATAATGGCTGAGCTGAAGTGTGAATTTCCGGAGGGTTGTAGGCTAGACTTATTTGCCAAGGTCATTAAAGCCAAGTTCATCGCCAAACAGGTCAAAATCTTAGACACTATGTTCTGTGTACCTGATGAGCAGGTAGGCGGTAAGATCACCAATGTGGAAGACATCAAGGTCAAGATCTTAAACACATTTGAGGATCTGGCATTCAATCGAGTCAAAATATTCATTGATTATGAGGTGATCCTGTTTGTTCTGGTGGAAGGCGAATACCAAATCATCACGGTAACTGACCGATTTGACAAAACCATTGAACTGGATGAGTTTGATCCTCCGTTGACCATTGAAGAGTTCCGCGCTGAAATCGAACAGTCCGAGATCATTCTCAAAAACTGGTCTTTCGATTTTGAAATTCGGGGCAACTGCGAAGACCCCAGCAATCCCTGTAATCTGACCACCCCCATCCGCGGCACCTGCATTGGCTTAAGAGTATTCGTGGACATCATCGACAAACTGGGCAAAATGCATGATGTTATCGTCTTTGGAGAGCTGGATCCCGAAGTTGATTTCTAAATCATAGAAGACTATAGTGTCCCATGCCTGGCCCGCAGCCGGGCATTTTTCTTAAAAGGGTGGGAGGTGATTTTCTTGGCTCAGAGTGCCGCCCAGAGTATTCGGGTCAGCCGCCAACAGAAGAACCTGATGAGGTCGCAATTGGAGGATATACTACAGGTTCAGCAGATGTTAGAAAACCGCATCGAAGGCTATCAACAGCAAACTGAATATCCGGAATACAATCGCTTCTGGAACGAGATAAAACAGCGCAACCAGGAAAACATCCAGGTGGTGGCCCGTTACATGGTCATGAAATGCAACCGCTGAATCTAACCCCACCGGCCGTCGGCTGGTTAGGAAAGTAGGCGCAGAAAGGGCGAATTAATAACGAATTAATTTTAGACGCAGATTAACGCAGATTAATTAAGATTTCGCGGAAGAACAAAAAATAAAGAATCAGCGTAAATCTGCGTCAAAATAAACTTCGTATCGGGAGGGGATGG
>ERZ764778.794-NODE-794-length-35137-cov-5.035859_pt1 | contig 35137 bp, 25 predicted proteins | sample MGYA00374951_ERZ764778 | MGnify/ENA primary metagenome ERZ764778 (study PRJEB28918, sample SAMN05720193) | bioreactor metagenome | isolation source: Anaerobic biogas reactor | place: USA:Washington, USA | collected 2015-08-08 ...
CGCCAACGCACCAAACACGCGCGCCGCGATGCCTGGCTTGCCGCGCATGCCAGCGCCCACCACCGCCACGATAGAGACGCCATCCTGACGGCTCACCCCATCGATGTCGCCGCGCATCATCTCGAGCGCCAGCTCCTCTTCGACATAGGCCACCACGGCCGTCGTGTCCTCCTGGCGTATCAGAAAGCAGATACTCTGCTCAGATGAGGACTGGGTGATCATCAAGATGCTGGCGCCGCAACCGGCCACAGCGGTGAACACGCGCCCCGCCACGCCTGGCACGCCCTGCATGCCACGCCCCTCGACGGTGACGATGCTCAGATCACGAATTGCGGTGATGCCCTTGACCACCGGCTCGACCACCGGCTCGGTGGTGATGAGCGTGCCCGGGTGGTCGGGGTGAAACGAGTTGAGCACTCGCACGGGGATGTTCATCTCAGCCACAGGCTGTATGGTGAGAGGGTGCAGCACCTTGGCGCCAAAATACGAGAGCTCGGCCACCTCTTGATAAGAGATGCCGGGCAGCGTCTGTGCCTCTGGCACGATGCGCGGGTCGGCCGTCATGACGCCATCGACATCGGTCCAGATCCAGACCTCTTCGGCGCCCAGACAACGGCCCAGGATGGTGGCCGAGAAATCGCCACTGCCTCGGCCCAAAGTGGTCATCACGCCATCGAGCGTGGCCCCAACAAAGCCGGTGACCACGGGCGTGATGCCCTGTTCGATCAACGGCAGCAGCCGCGCGCGCGCCCGCTCTTGCGTCTCGTCGAGCAAAGGGGTGGCGCTGCCATAGCTGGCATCGGTGACGATGATCTCGGTTGCCTCGATCATCTGCGCGGCATAACCCTGGCTGCGCATACCAGCGGCCAAAAGGCGCGCCGAGAGGCGCTCGCCGGTGCCCGAAACCGCGTCCATGCCCCGTTCGGTCAGCTCACCCAGGGTGTGGATGCTCTGACACAGGTGCTCAAAACCATCGAGGAGCAGCTGCACCTCGGCTCGCAGACTACGAGCCAAATCAACATCGGGCACACAGGTAGCGATGGCTTCGAGGTGCCGCAGCTCGAGCTCTGAGCGTGTGCGCACAAAAGTCTGCGCATCGCCGGTGGCAGCGCGAGTGGCGGCATCTCGCAGGGCCGTAGTGACACCGGCCATGGCCGAGACAACCACCACCGGCGGCGTGCCCCGCTCGGTGGTCACCTGCCCTGCAAGCCGGGCTGCATTAGCGATGCGCTCGCCTGTGCCAACTGAGGTGCCGCCGAATTTGATCACGATCATGGCCCGCCTCCACATGCACTACGATCTCTTTGGGGGCAACCGCGGCGGCAATGCCAGGGGATTTCGTCATTGAAAGGGGCTACTGTGCCGGAACCCGCGCCCTCTGGGGCTGGCGAGTGATGGGCATTATACGCTCCGTGCAGAGCAGGAGCAAACACTCTGCGAGGCTTGTTGAGCGCTGCACCTGGCCCGCGTATAATGTACGACATGTTGTACCCCATATGACACCGAGGAGCTGACTATGCGCATACGGCATCGCGTGCAAATCGTCGGAGCCCTGCTCTTGCTGGCTATGGCGCTGACGGGGTGTCAACAGCCGGCTGAGCCCACTGCTCGTGTGACGCTCGGCCCGCCGCCGCCGCCCACGATTGCGCATACGGCGACGCCCGAGGTGGCCACGGCGGTAATTCCCACGCCCAGCCCGGCGTCGGCAACCACTGTGCCCACGAGCACGCCCACGCCACAGCGCCCCGAACAGGGCATTGCCCTGACCGTGCTGCATACGAACGATGTCAACGGTTACATCGACCCGTGCGGTTGAGGCGTGCCCAAAGGTGGGTTGGCCCGTCGGGTCACCTGGGCAAAGCAAGAGTTGGCAGCGGCGCAGGGGCCGGTGGTGGTGGTCGATGCTGGCAGTTCGCTGCTCGGCGAGTATGTGGCCCTCAAGAGCGAGGGGCGTGTCATGGTCGAGGCGATGAACCTGGCGCAGTATGACGCCATGGCGGTAGGCCGTATGGATGTACTGCTGGGGTTTGACGTGCTGCAAGAGCGCGCCGCCGAGGCCAGCTTTGCCATCTTGTCGGCCAACATCGTCGACACAGAGACGCAAGAGCTCCTCTTTGAGCCCTATGTGATTGTCGAGCGCGACGGCGTCAGTATCGGCATCCTGGGCATCTCTGATCAGGAGGTGCTGTCGATGCCCGCGACGCGCTCGGCAGCGGCCTTTCTCGATCCCATCGAGACGGCGCAACGCTACGTGTCCGAGTTGCGCGAGCAGGTCGATGTTGTGATCGTGCTGTCGCGGCTGGCCCTCGCCGACAACGAGGCCCTGGCGGCTGAGGTGCCGGGGATCAACGTCATCATTGGCGGCAAGACGCGCCGGCTGGTCCAAGAGCCACGCCGCGTAGACGATGCCTTGATCACCGAGATGTCTTACAACGGCGAACGTTGCGGCAAGCTGACGGTCTTTGTGGGCGCAGATGGCGCCCCTTATGACTATGTGCAGCAGGTCGTAGCGTTAACGCAGGACTGGCCCGATGACCCCGAGACGGCCGAGTTGCTGGATGAGTATCGCAGACGCTACCCCGTGCTAGAATAGGCAAAGCAAGAGACCGCCCTCACGGGCGGTCTCTTGCTGATAGATCGAGCGCTAATCTACGTCATCAGGGGTGGGCAGCCCAGATACCTGCGCATAAGGGTCAGGCACGAACAGGCTCTCGTTGTATTTGGCTGCGGCATTCCAGTAGGTCCAGCCGGCGCCGCCGGCATCTTCGGCGCCTTTGCGCTGCTCGAGCAGTTCGGGCAACTCGTAGGATACGCCCAACGAATAGTGCTGTAGCCAAGAGCGCACCAGGGTGTCGGTGCGTGTCTTGGTCTTGCGTACGCTGCGGAAAACGACCTCGTAGGGATAGAGCTGCGGGTTGTCATAACCCAGGTTGCCACGGCCAAAGGTCTGTGGATAGAGCATCGGGCAGAAATAGTCTACATAGGGAGCGATGTCCTCGACCCTCTGGCCGATGCCCATGTCGCGCTCCTCGTCCATCCACACAACCAGGCCAAAGACATCGGCCGAGAAAAAGGCTCGTGTGGGCTCGAGCGCGGCGCTGGCTTGCTGGAAGAACTCGGCCATCAGCGCGATGCGATTGTCGAACACGGCCTCTTTTTCATATTCGAGCGTCTTGGTCTCGCCATCAGAGGGGAAACGCACATAGTCGAACTGGACCTCGTCAAAGCCCATCTCAGCCACTTCGACGGCCAGGTCGATGATATAGTCGCGCACGTCCTGCTCAAAGGGGTCGAGCCAGTGCAGTCCTTCACCATCCTTGTACAGGCTGCCATCGAGCCGCTGCACGGCCCATTCGGGCTTTGCTGCGGCAAGCACACTGTCTTTGAACACGACTATCCGCGCCACCACATACAGGTCGCGCTCTGCGCACATATCGAGCAGCTCGGATAGAGGCATCAGCTCCTGGGGCGAAAAGGCGCCGATCTCACGGGCCACCGGGTTGGGCGAATCCCACGCCAGGTAGGCCCAGTCTCCCTTGACGTCGACCGTCACCATGTTGAGCTCGCTGGCGGCGGCCATATCGAGCAGCGCCTCGACGCGATCGGGCAAGGCCAGCAGCCCAAAGGGGATGTAGATGCCCCGAGCCTCGAAAGGCTCTAAAGCGATGTCGAGCCGGCCAATGCGGTCGATGGCCTGCTCTACCAGCCGATAGCCAGGCTGCTTGACCAACAGGCGCTCGTATTGTAGCGCATCGTCAACATCTAGATGACCGCGGTCGTCGCTACGCACCACCACTGGATCACCGCTGGCCGGATAGAGGATCACACGGGCGTTGGCCAGAGGCTCTCCGCTAACGCTGTTGGTCAACACCAGCATCAGGCGAGAGGGCTTGATGGTCACGGTCAATGGGTCACCCGTAAAGGTTGCCTCTGCGCCGTGATAGCCTTCAGCCGTGACCCGCAACGTCGCACCGGGCTCAGCGTGCACCTGTGCCAGTCCGTCGGCCGCGCTGCTGGCCTGCGCCTCACCGGCCGTCACCAGCGCTTCAGGTATGGGCTGGCCGCTGTCGGCATCTATCACGGTCACCGCGGCAATCCATGGCGAAATGACGACATCGGCCTGCATCTCACCGGCATAGGGCAGTGGCTCGGCCGCGCGATAGCCCGCTGCCTGCACGGTGATCTGCCCTGTAGCGGGCAGATAGGGCATGGCAAAGGCGCCCTGTGCATCGCTGATGGTTGTGATCTCGTCCATCGACAGCGTGGCGCCCGGCACGCCCTGACCAGTGACCGCGTCGAGCACGTGGCCCGAGAGGGTGCGCGGCGTCAGCGCAAAAGCGTGAGACACCGTAGGCGCTTCAGAGGCGAGCATTTCGCTCATCTCGGCTGCCGCGATGGTAACATCGACATAGCCCTCTGCCTGGATGGCAAGCGGCTCACCCAGCGTCAACCGCAGGCTGGCGCCGCCGGCAGCGTCGGTCTGCGCCGTAGCTGCGCCCCAATGCACCGCAGCGCCGGGCACCGGCTCGCCAGTCTCGGCATCAGAGAGCTTGAGCTGTAAAAGACGAGGCGTCAGGCGCACGTCCATGCGTTTGATGATCTGCAGCCGTGCGAGTGACACACCGGCCGCGTGCGACACGTGCGAAGGCGTATCGAACACCAGATCAAAGCTGCCCGCGCCGAGATAGAGTGCGTAGCGGCCGTCCTCATCGGCAACGTAGGTTTCGTCGGCTGAGTGAATCTCAGCGTGCGCCAACGGTTCGCCCGTGTCGGCATCGAGCACACGCCCGGCTACTTTGGGGGTGAGCGTCTGGCAGCCGGCCAACAGCACCAGCGCCAACATGACCGGGACCCAGCGTCGCATAGACAGCATGCGCTTCTCCTCAGTCGCACGTAGGTTGGCGCGATTATAGCATGGCCCCTTGTGGCCACCAATGCCCGCTCCACACGCCGTTGTGAGGGCGCCTCGGCTGTGGTATGATAGCGGCATCTCGCAGGAGGGCCGCAGTGAACGCAGACGCCGCTGCACCGGCGCCAGAGATAGAACGCGCCGAGGTGGTATGGCTGCAACGCCTGGCCGCGCCACACCTCGATATCCGCGAGGTGACCGCCGGTGCGCTCGACGGCCGTGCCATTCGCCTCTCTGGCGAGCTACTCTCGCCCCCAGATGTCCTCTATGCCGCCCTGGCCGGGCCACTGCGCGAGCGCGGCCGCACGTTGTTGCTGCGCCGAGAGGATGGACAGGCCACATTGCTGGCTGTGCAGGGCGTGGTGCGCCCTCAAGAGAACAACCGTTGGCTGCCGGCGGTGCTTGCCGTACTCACCTTTGCGTCGATGGTATTCACCTATGCCATCATGCACAGCTCGAGCGAGGCCATCACCTGGGCCGGCATTCTGGCCGGCCTGGGCGATGCCCTCGCGTTCAGTGTGAGCCTCCTGGCCATTCTGGTGACTCACGAGCTGGGGCATTATCTCACCGCGCGACGTTTTGGTGTAGCGGTATCGCTGCCTTTTTTGATTCCGCTGCCCATGAGCCTCTTGGGCACTATGGGCGCCATCATCCGCATGAAAGACATACCGCCCAGCCGCAAGGCACTGCTGTACATCGGCGCGGCGGGCCCGCTGGCCGGGCTGGCGGTGGGCGTGCCTATTCTGGCCCTTGGCATTGCCCTCTCTGAGGTCACAACGCTGCCCAGTGGGCCAGGTTACATGCTCGAGGGCAACTCGTTGCTCTATGGCGCCCTCAAATTCGTCATCAAGGGGCAATGGCTGCCATCGGCAACGCATGACATCATGCTGCACCCGGTGGCGCTGGCGGGCTGGGCGGGGGTGCTGATCACTGCATTGAACCTGATCCCGGCCGGGCAGCTCGATGGCGGTCATGTGGCCTCGGCCTTGCTGGGGCAGCGAGCGCGAACCTTGACCTGGCTGATTCTGGCGGCGCTGCTGTTGCTGGGCCTGCTATGGCAGGGCTGGCTGTTGTGGGCGGTGCTGGTGTACCTGTCATCAAGAGCACAAGCACAACCGCTCGATGACCTGACCACGCTCAAGCCCGGTGAGATGCGGCTGGCTGTGGCCTTGTTCTTGTTGGCACTGCTGACATTCACGCCAATACCCATCCGCTTACTCTAGAGCGGGCACGTACGAGGCAAGACTATGCGAGATCGGTTTCCTTGGAAGACAGCCCTGATCGCCCTGGGCGCGCTGGTCCTGTTTGTGGGTGGTCTCAGCATCGTGGTGATCAACATCGCGCGTAGCCGCGTGCGGCCGCCTGAGAATGGCGAAATCGTCTTCATGACGGCCACGCCGCCGCCGACCCGCACCCTGAGGCCACTTGAGCCCACTCCGACGGGCGCCCTCAGCCCCAAAGAGCCCGACTCGGTGGTGGGCGTCGTCCGCAGCTATGATCCCGGCGGCCTCATCATCGTCATCGTGCCCACAGAGGGCGAGGCGGACCAGGTGATCGTGCCCGAGAACATCGAGGTGCTCTGGTTGAGCGGGGGGCGGGCCTCGCCACGCGAGATCGTTCCGGGGCAAACCCTCTACGCAGAGGGCGAGCTTGATCCCCTGGTGCGGCTCGTGGCGCAGCGTATCGTCATCGTCGAAGATGCGCCCGCGAGGACGCCTACGCCAATGAGAACCAACACCCCAGCGCCCACGGCCGCCGCCAGCGGCGACATCCCGCTCCAGGCCTGGCAAGGCGCATACTATGCCAACAAAGAGCTGGCGGGCCAGCCCAGGGTCACACGGCTCGACCGCGTGCTCAGCTTTGAGTGGGGCCTGGGCTCGCCGCATGCCGATATCCCTAACGATGGCTTTTCTGCCCGCTGGCGAGGTCGCTGGCCCTTTGAGAAGGGGCTGTACACCTTTGCGGCGCGCTCGGATGACGGCATACGCGTCTACCTCGATGGTGCTCTCATCCTCGACAACTGGCGCGACCAGGAGGCCGTGCCCGCTCGCGTGGAGCTCTATGTCGAGGCGGGTGAGCACCTCATCCAGGTCGAGTACTATGAGAATGGTGGTGACGCTGCCGTGTCGCTGGGCTGGGAGCTACAGGGCTTGTACCCGGCCTGGAAGGGCGAGTACTTTGACAACACGGCGCTGAGCGGTCAGCCCGTGCTGGTGCGCAACGACAACGAGATCTCGTTCAACTGGGGCACCAACGCGCCCGACCCTCGCTTGCCCAGCAACAACTTTGGCGTGCGCTGGTCGCGCTCGCTGCTGTTGCCCGAGGGCGCCTATCGCTTCTTGGCACGTGCCGACGACGGCGTGCGCGTGTGGGTTGGCGATCGGCTCATCATTGACGAATGGCACGAGGCCCGCGCCGACACCTACGAAGGCTACATCTGGCTAGACTCGCAGCCGCACAAGGTGCGCATCGAGTACTATGATGGTGGCGGCAACGCCAATGTCAACGTTTGGTGGGAGCAGGTGACGCGCTTTTCGGGTTGGCGCGGCGAGTACTATGCCAACCGCAACCTCGATGGACCGCCCCATTTTGTGCGCAACGATGACGAGATCGACTTTAACTGGGGCACTGGCTCGGTGGGCTACGGCCTGCCTGCGGATAGCTTTGCGGTCCGCTGGACGCGCACCACGCGGCTGCAAACAGGCACCTACTACTTTGCGGTGCAGGCCGACGATGGTGTGCGTCTGTACATCGACGACCGGCTGGTGATCGATGAGTGGCACGACGCCTCAGGTGCGCTTTACGACGTGTTGGTCAACATCAAGGAGGGGCAGCACAAGCTGGTGCTCGAGTACTATGATCGTGGGGCGCACGCACTGGTGCAAATGGCCTGGCGGCTGATGGGCACGGCCACGCCGACGGCCACGATCACGCCGACGGCCACCGTCACGGCGACAGCAACAGTCACGCAGACCGCCACGGCAACGGCCACCACGGCCGTTCCGCCTACGGCCACCTTTACACATACGCCCACTGCCACGGCGACACCGACCGCGACGGCCACGGCAACACCCACAGCAACAGCGACCGCGACAGCAACAGCGACCGTCACTGAGGCGCCCAGCGAAGAGCCGACCCTGGCCGCAACCGAACCGAGCTCGCCAGAGCCGGACGATAGCGACGAGTGACAGCCTGACCATGCTGCGCATCGCGATGGTGGGCCCCTTTGGCCTGCGCCCCAAGGGCACCATGGCCGTGCGGGCGCTGCCTCTGGCGCTCGCCCTGACGGAGCGCGGGCATCGCGTCAAGCTGATCATGCCGCCCTGGCACACACAAGAGCCCCCCCGCACGTGGCACGAGGCGGGTGTCGAGCTCGAGTATGTGCCTCTGGGGCCATTGCGCGGCCATGCCTCTGCGCCGTGGATTGTGCAGCGCCTGCTGCGCGCGACGCTGGCCTGGCAGCCCGATGTCGTGCATGCCTTCAAGCCCAAGGCCTATGCTGGGCTCACGGCCTGGTGGCTCTGGCAAGGGCGTCTTCGGCACGGCGCGCCAGCGCTGCTGGTAGACGAGGACGACTGGGAGGGTCGTGGCGGCTGGGAGGCGCTCGAGGCGTACCCTCTCGTGCAGCGCAGCCTCTTTCGCTGGCAAGAGCGCTGGGGTCTGACCCACGCGCACGGCGTTACCCTGGCCAGCGAGGCGCTGCAGACCCTCGCCTGGAGCCTGGGGGTGCCCCCCGCACAGACCACTTGGCTGCCCAACGGCTCAACGCTGCCTTGCACCGACACACCGCCTGCACCTACACCCTCCACGCTGCTGCTCTACACGCGGTTCGCCGAGTTCGATCCGCTGCGGCCGGTGGCGGTGCTGCAGGCGCTGGCCGAGCGCGTTCCGGCGGTGCGGCTGCGGGTGGTGGGCCAGGCGCTTGACCCTGCCCGCGAAGAGGCCTTTGATCAGGCGGTTGTGGCCGCCGGCCTCACCGAGCGCGTCGAGCGCTGCGGCTGGGTGCCACCCAACGAGCTGCCACGCTTGCTGACCGGCTGCCGTCTGGCGCTTTGGCCGTTCGATGACAGCCTCATCAACCGCTGCAAGTGCTCGGTCAAGCTGGCCGATCTGGCCCGCCTGGGCATCCCCGTAGTAGCCGATGACGTGGGCGAGGTGTCGCGCTATGTGATCCATGGAGAGACCGGCTGGCTGACGCCCCCAGGCGATGTGTCGGCCATGGTCGCGCGGGCGGCGCAACTGCTGGACGACCAGGCACTCGCAGGGCGCATGGGGCTGGCGGCGAGGAGCCGCTATGCTGAGTTGTATGACTGGTCACACCTGGCTGCCCTGGCCGAGACCGCCTATACAGGCGCCCTGGCCCGGCGACAACATGCTTCAGGAGGTTGAACACTATGAACAAGTACCCGTTACTGGACAGAGAACGCCTGCTTGAGCGGCTGGCCCTGCCCTCAGGCCCCGCAGACGTGGTGATGGACACCGACACATTCAACGAGATCGACGACCAGTTTGCGGTGACCTACGCACTGCTCTCGCCCCAACTGAACGTCAAGGCGCTCTATGCGGCGCCCTTTTTCAATACCAACTCCACCAGCCCGGCCGACGGCATGGAGCGCAGCTATCAAGAGCTGTTGCGACTGCTCGATCGCCTGGGCCGCAGCGCCGAGGGCATGGTCTTTCGCGGCTCGGCCGGCTACCTGCCCGCCAAGGGCCAGCCTGTGCAGAGCGATGCCGCCCAGGACCTGATTGCCAAAGCGATGGCCCAGGGAAACGAGCCGCTTTATGTGCTCACCATCGGCTGCATCACCAACGTGGCCTCTGCGCTGCTGCTCGAGCCGCGCATCGCTGAAAAGATCGTCATCGTGTGGCTGGGCGGACACCCCACCTACTGGGAGGATGCCCGCGAGTTCAACCTGATGCAAGACGTGCCCGCTGCACAGGTGATATTCGATAGTGGCGTGCCGCTGGTGCTGATGCCCTGCATTAACGTAACCGAGCATCTTCGCACCACCCTGCCAGAGATTGAGGCCTACGTCAAAGGCCGTGGCGCCATCGGCGATTATCTCTATGAGACCTACCGCAACTGCCACGACGATCACTTTGCCTACTCGCGCGTCATCTGGGATATCAGCGCGGTGGCCTTTATGAACGACCCCAGCTGGACGCCAACGCGTATCGAGCCCTCGCCAGTGTTGCGCGACGACATCACCTGGGGGCCCAACGACCCCGCTCGCCATCCGGTGCGCATCGCCTATCGCATGAACCGCGATGCCATCTTCAGAGATCTATTCAGCAAGCTGGCCGCTAACGCCTGATGCCAGAACGTCAACGGGCGGCCACGTCTGGTGGGGCCGCCCGTTGTGCTTGCGCAGCGCTAGAGCGCCTTGACTTCGATGGCGTCGACGTTGAGCCGTCCTTCCTCAATGAGCAGCCCGATGCCGCCGCCCTCGAACGGATCATTGACAGTTCGATCGAATAGCACCTGCCCATCGATGCAGGCCTGCAGCCTGTTGCCCTGCACTGTCAACTTGAGGTCATACCAGCGATAGAGCGCCCAGTCGTAGCGCGCCTCGGCCAGCACGCGGCGCTCATAGCGCCGTTCGACCAGGCGCGCCACGCCGCCTTTGACCAGTTCGAGCGCATAGTAGCGCTCGAGGCCCTGCACCCTGGCCGCCAGCCCAAACGTCTCGGACAGGTTGGCCTGGCAGCGAGCGTGCACGGTGTAATCGCGCCAGTCGCGTGTGCCCTGCAAGATCATGCCCAGGCCGCGGTTCTGAATGACGGTGTAGAGGCTTTCTCGGCCATGAGCCAGATCGGTGCAGGCCACCGCCCAGGTATCGAGCCAACGCTGGCCGGCGTGCGCCGGTTGGTCAAACCGCAGCGTAGGAGCGCCGCTCCAGGTGAGCCAGTCGAGGTAGACGGTGCCATCGACTCGCGCCGTAGATGCAAACTCGAGCCCCACCGCCGCAGCGGGGCAGCCAGCCGGCAGGTCGACCGTCCATGCCAGCTCGACATCCTTGCCCGGCGCCAGCGTCAGGGCTGGGGGGCCGTACGGCTCGAGGGCGTCTGCCGGCCCGTGGGCCAGCACCACCAGCCGCACCTGCACCGGCCCACTCAGAGCGCGGTCGGCCTCGAGGCGGGCGCGCACCGTCTGCCCGGGGTAAAGCGTGGGGCAGGCGACCATGCGATAGCCCCCCGAGGCGGACATCGCGGGCAGGGTCTCGGTGAGCACCCGTGCCAGGCGGCCATCGGCCAGGCCACTGAGATGCATGGCAAGGGCACGCTGGCCAACGGCGCTATGACCGCCGATGTTCTCTACCCACACGGTGCCGCGGCAGAGCGGCGAGTCGTCGGGCTGAAAGCCCTGCACCGCGCCGGGCAGCTCAAAGTGGTAGCGTGCGCCCTGCTTGGGCTGCCACGGCGTGCCGCCATCGAGCGCCTGATGGATGTTGATGACCTGCTGCGCCTCGAGCACTGCATCGGTGACGGTGCGCCCCGCCTCAGCCGCGGCCACATACATGCGGTCGGCCACCGGGCCCCGCCAGTCGGGGCCATCGTCCAGACCAGCCAGGCCATTCTTGATGCCCATCAGGCAACCCACGTTGCCCGCGTTGCAGTCGGTATCCCAGCCAGCGGTGTTGACGATGCTCAGCGCCCTCGAAAAGCTATCGTCGCTATAGAGCAGCGCCAGGATGATGAGCGCATGGTTGGGCACCATGTGGCAGTTGCCACCGTACTTGTCATAGCCATAGTGCGCAGCGATTTGCGCAAAGGCGTCGTGCCAGTCGCTGTAACGCACGCGCCAGCTGCGCAGGTCATCGATCAGGCGGTTGATGAGCGAATCGCGGGGGATGACGCCCTGGCCCACGTCGAGCAGCCTGTCGATATCGGGTTCGACAAATGCCTGCGCCTCCATAGCGGCCACCACCTGCGCGCCGTGGATCGCCACCCCATCATGGCTGACGCTGGCGGCCCGTCGGGCCAAATCGGCAGCGAGTTCGGGCTCTCCTGGCGCGATCATAGCCCAGCCATCGATAAAGATCTGGGCGCCGATCTGCTCTGCCACCAGTTGACCGTTGAGGGCCATCGAACCGCTCTCGGGCGCACGGATGCCTTGCGCCAGCCGCAGATAGGCGGTGTTCTCGGTAGACATGCCCAGCCCGCCCCACCAGAGGATCGTCTTGTTCTCGATCAGATAGTTGAGCCAGGTGTCACCGATCTGCGCGGCGGTCAGGTCGAGGGTGTTGCCGGAATCGGGCATAGCCCGCAGGAAGGCAAAGGTGCCCGAGATGTCGTCATCGACGACGATGAGCGGCTTGGCCAAGTGCTCGTGCACATAGAACTTGACCTCGCCCAGTCGAGCCATGATCTGCTCATAGGTCCAGCCCTCAAAGGGGCGCCCCAGGTACACGCCGATGATCTTCCCAAGCACGCCCGCATAGACGCGCTCGTAATAGTCCTGGACATCTCTTAGCATCTCGCTCCTCTCCGCAAATCGATGGTGGCCGATGCCGCCTCGGCGTATGCACTCCTTGTACTCGACAACGCTCCCTTCAGCAATACAGGACGGTTATGCACCGTCAGCGCGTCGTTTTCCCCAGGATGTCCACCATTGTGCACAGGTTATCCACAAGGCGCTGTGCACCTGGCGTGCACTGCCCTGGCATCGGAGCTTTTGGCCCAGGCTGAGCCCTTATGTACAATGAAGCCGCTTGCTCGAATGACCAGGCACGGCCGGCACCGCGCCGGTACCACCCCCCCGCCGACGGGGAGAGGAGACCTTGCATCGATGAATCGGCTCAAAACACCGCAGATTGTGACCTTGCTCGCGGCGCTGGTGGTGATTGCCAGCCTGGTGTTCTTGCGCTTTCCGAACCGGTCTGGTGCCAGGCCAGACGTCGTTGCCCAGGCAGCGCGGGCCACACGCACACCCACGCCCGTGCCGCCCACGCCAACGCCTGTGCCAGCCACCAACACACCAGTGCCCCCTACACCCACGCCTGTGCCACCCACGGCAACGCCCGAGCCAGCCACGCCAACGCCCGAGCCGGCGACAGCGACGCCTGTGCCGCCGACGGCAACGGCTGCACCCACCCAGCGGCCCGCCACTGCCGTACCGCCTACGGCCGTGCCCGCGCCTGTGCAGGTGCTCAGCTCCATCGAGCTGCCCAACATCGAGGGCGGAAACGGCCTGGCCGTGATCAACTATGAGGACTGGGGCGTCACTGAGAGCGCCTATTATGTCACGGGGAGCGATGGCCACCGTTACCGCTGCGAACTCGGCTTCTTGAGCAACCCCGCGTCGGTGCAGCGCGCGCAAGATTACTGGTCATGGGCGCAACGCGGCGGCGGCGCCTGGAACTGGATCATCCGCATGCGCTACAAACCGAGCTGGACCGGCTGCCCTGGCGATCGCGCCATCTGCTACGAAGGCCGCGACAACAACGCTCAGATGCAGGTCAACTCTGAGATCTATATCAAAGACTGGGCCTGGCAGTCGCTGCTCAATGATCACCTTGCCGGCGGTTGGACGGCCACAACGCGCAATACGCACTATGGCGAGATCCAGCGAGGCATCTTCCGATTCGTCATCAACATCGACCCACCCGACATCCCGGTGATCGGGTTCCGCTTCACACGCGTCGATTAGCGGTCGACGACGATGCCAAACGCCCGCACCTGATGGTGCGGGCGTTCTCTTATGTCAGCGCTCTCAGGCGCCCGAGGGACCGGCGGCGTAGCGCTCACAGATGCGGCGAAAGTGAAAACCGTAGATGGCCAGCGTCACCGCCTGGCTAAAGACACGCGGCCGCCTCACTGCCGCCCAGGCAATCAACTTCCAGTACTCGAAGCGCTCTTTGCCCTTGATGCCCAGCTCGATCGTCGACCGCAAGAAGGCCTTGATGTGTTCGCGGCTCAAGACATGGCGCACAGAGGCCGGCGGCTCGTAGGCCGAGAGGAAGGTGCGCACGCGCTGATAGTAGGCCTTGGGGGCATAGATCGTGGTGAGGATGCGTCGATAGCCCTCGTGCAGCAGGTCGACATCCATTTGGGGCTCAAAGTTCATGGTGTTATCGGTGTTGTTGCCCGAGAACTCGTCTAGCAGGCGGCCCTCGCGTTGCAGGCGATCATAGAGGCGTGTCCCATGGGGCGCCTGCAGCAGCCCTACCATCGCGGCAACAATGCCACTCCGCTGGATGAACTGAATCTGCCGCTCAAAGATCGAGGGCGTGTCGGCGTCGAACCCCACGATAAAGCCGCCCTGCACCTCGAGCCCGGCCTGCTGCAGCGTACGCACAGTCTCGATCAGGTCGCGGCCCTCGTTCTGGCGCTTGTTACACTCGGCCAGGCTGGCATCGTCGGGCGTCTCGATGCCCACAAAAACCTTCTCAAAGCCGGCGTCTACCATCATCTGCAGCAGCTCGGGGTCATCGGCCAGGTTGACCGAGACCTCTGTGTGAAAGCCAAAGCCTTTCTTGCCCTGGCGCCATTCGATGAGCGCCGGCAGAACCTCTTGCTTGAGCACGCGCTTGTTGCCGATAAAGTTGTCGTCTACGAAAAAGACGCTCCCGTGCCAGCCCAGCGCGTGCAGGCTGTCCAGCTCGGCCACAATCTGCGGGGTGCTCTTGACGCGCGGGCGGTGCCCGAACATGGCCGTGATGCTGCAGAACTCGCAGTCAAAGGGGCAGCCCCGCGAGAACTGGATGCACATGTCCGAGTACTTGGTCAAGTCGGCCAGCTCCCAACGCGGCAGTGGCGTTTGGGTCAGATCGGCATAGCCATCAGCGCGGTAGACGCGCTGCGCGGTGCCCGCGGCCCAGTCCTCCAAAAAGCGAGGCAAGGTGCACTCGCCCTCATCGAGCACAAAATGGTCGACCCTGTCAAAGCTCTCATATTCGCCCAAAAAGAGCGGGCCGCCTGCGACGATGGTCAGACCGGCCTTGGCGCAGCGGTCGATCACATCAACAGTCGATTCGCGCTGCGCCACCATGGCGCTGACCATAGCCATATCGGCCCAGCGCAGATCGTCCTCGCGCAACCGCTGCACATTCAGGTCGACCAGACGCAGATCCCAGTCATCGGGCAACATCGCAGCGATGGTCAACAGCCCCAGAGGGGGAAAGCTGGCGTGCTTGCGGATAAAGCGCAAGGCATGCTTGAAACTCCAAAAGGTGTCGGGAAACTCGGGATACAGCAACAGTACGCGCATGAGACCTCCAGCAGTAAACACTCACCTATAAGACACGCCAGCGCGCCCAGAGTTGCGCTGTTATCGAGCAGTGGAAATACCGCCTCATGGTTAGCGTGCCTCCTAGCCGATGGGCATGTGTCTACAAGGGGGTTGTCAGACGGGCGATGCACTGGTTTGGGCACTTCAGGCTCACGCGCGGCGACACCCGCGGCATGTTTATGGGTTGCGGTCAACTGTCGGAGTGATTACCGTTAAGGCACCCATCGAGAGGCAGGGGCAGCTCAGCATTGGCCCGGGCACAGTGATGCTGGGTAGGGCTGGCGGGTATGGGCAGGTGCAAAACACCGAAGCGAAAGGTGTTGTCCTTGGCGACAGTGCGCTGATAGCGAGAACAAGAGACCTGTTGCTAAATGGCCTGCAGACTTTTGGTCGAAGAGTATCGGGCGCTCTGGCTATCTCACCATGACATTTTCACCGATGCATGACAGCTTGACGCTGCGCGTCGCGATACTATACTGCACAATACTGGCGCCCTGGATCGCCTGTGTGCCGGCAGAGCGCCACGCCGCTCTTAACCACGTCTCCGGTCAGCCCCATTGGTCGTCGCGGGCCCAGCGCCGCACCCACAAAGGCAAACGACGATGCGAGCACTCTGGCGCTCATTGCGCTATCTCAAGACCTACTGGCAGCAGACAGCGATCATCATCATCGCTTTGCTGATCAGCTCTGGGACCATGCTGGCCCTGCCCAGGCTGGCGCAGATGATCATCGATGATGGCATCGCCGGACGAAACCCCCGCCTGGTGATCGGCCTGTCGCTGACCATGATGCTGCTGGGCCTGGTGCGTGCCCTGTTCCAGTTTGCGCAGGGGGCGCTCTCGGCCCGTATTGCCCATGGCATCGCCTACGATCTGCGCAATGACCTGTACGCCAAGATCCAGTCGCTCTCTTTTAGCTATCACGACCGCAGCCACACCGGGCAGCTTCTAACGCGCGCCACCTCTGATGTCGAGCTGGTGCAGGGCTTTGTGGGGCGCGGCGCCACCACTTTTCTCTCATCGCTGGTGATGATCACCGGGGCGCTGATCTTTTTGTTTGCCACCGACCCCCGCCTGGCGCTGATCATGTTGGTGCTGATGCCGCTCACATTGGCGCTGTTTGGCGCCTTTGCGCGGCCAGCTATGCCGCTCTTTAAGGCCATCCAGGAGAAGCTCTCGGCGCTGAACACGGTGCTGCAAGAGAATTTCGGCGGCGTGCGCGTCATCAAGGCACTGGGGCGCGAAGATCACGAGGAGAAGCGCTTTGACATCATCAACGTGGAATACATGGAGCTGGCGCTGCGCGTCAACCGGTTGATCTCGCTCGCCTTTCCCACCATGTTCGGTCTCTTGAGCCTCGCCACCCTGGCGGTTTATTGGATCGGCGGGCGCCAGGTGATTCTGGGCGGGTTGACGCTGGGCGAGCTGGTGGCCTTTGCCAACTATATCACCATGGCCTTTTTCCCCGTGATCGCTCTGGGGGGAATGATCGCCTTTGTGGCCACCGCAGGCGCATCGGCTACGCGCATCTTTGAGATCCTCGATGCCGCCGTCGACATCACCGAAAAGCCCACTGCCATCGACCTTCCCAGGGCTAAAGGGCACATAGAGTTCGACCAGGTTGGCTTTCGCTACATCGCCGAGGGCGACCCCGTGCTTTGCGAGGTAAGCTTTACGGTCGAGCCAGGGCAGACTCTGGCCCTGCTGGGCGCCACCGGTTCGGGCAAATCAACCATCATCAACCTGATCCCTCGTTTCTATGACGTCACCGAGGGCGCGGTGCTGATTGATGGTTATGATGTGCGTGATCTCACGCTCGACTCGCTTCGTAGCCAGATCGGCATTGTTCTGCAAGAGACGACCCTATTCGAGGGCACCATCCGCGAGAACCTGGCCTTTGGCCGTGCCGATGCCAGCCAAGAGGCGATCGAGCAGGCGGCGCGCGCCGCCGAAGCGCACGAGTTCATCATGTCCTTTACTGATGGCTATGACACCCATGTTGGCGAGCGCGGCGTGACGCTGTCGGGTGGCCAGAAGCAGCGCATCGCCATTGCACGGGCGCTGCTACGCGACCCGCGCATACTGATCCTCGACGACGCTACCTCGAGCGTCGACCTCTCCACCGAGTTTCGCATTCAACAAGCCCTGGAGAGGCTGATGGCGGGACGGACCAGCATTGTCATCGCCCAGCGCGTGGCGACGGTGCTCAACGCCGACCAGATTCTGGTGCTCGACAATGGCAGAGTGGCGGCGCGAGGCACTCACGAAGCTCTGCTCGAGAACAGCGAGCTGTACGCCGAGATCTATAGCTCACAGCTGGTTGACGATCGCGTGGCCAACGACGCAGCTGCGCCGCAGGGGGTGGCATGATGCACCATCAAGGTAGCATAACCGAGACCGCACCCACCCAGAGCGCGAGCGCGATCTTGCGCAAGCTCTGGCCCTACTTTAGGCCGTACAGCGCGCGGCTGTCTTGGGTGGGTTTCATTGCCGTTGTTGCCACCCTGGTTGAGCTATCGGCACCCTATCTGATCGGTGTGGCTGTAGATGGGTTCATCGGCGCTACCGAGAGCGCCACCTACCCCTGGCTGCAGTTGCTGGTAGGGCAGGCCCCCGATCGACTTCGAGGGCTCTCGACGGTGATGATCCTGCTCCTGGTCTCGTACGCCATGAGTTGGGGGCTCAACGTGGTCCAGTTTCGAGCTATGGTGCGCGTGGCCCAAAGCGTTTTGCTGCACCTGCGTGCGCAGATCCTCGCCAAGCTGCACGACCTCTCGCTCGATTTCTACGATCAGCACGAGGCCGGCGACCTGATGAGCCGCCTCACCAACGACACTCAGACCATCAACGACGTGTTTGGGGTGGGCATTACTCGGGTGATCCGCATGGTACTGGGCATGGTGGGCATCATCATCGCAATGGTAGCGCTGAACTGGCGGCTGGCCCTGGCCTCGTACACGGTGCTGCCGGTGATTCTGCTGGTGACGCTCTTTTTCACGCGGCGGGTGCGCCGGGCCTACCGCGAGGCGCGCAGAACCATCGGCGAGGTGAGCGCCGAACTGCAGGAAAATATCGCCGGTGTGCGCGAGGTGCAGGCCTTTGCGCGAGAGGATGAGACCATCAGCGAGTTTCGTGCTGTGAATGCCCGCAACCGAAACGCTAACGTGCGCGCCGAGACGCTCAGCGCGCTCTATTCGCCCGTCCTCGATGTGCTCAGCATTGTGGCACTGGCCATTGTGGTTGGCTATGGTGGCTATCTCTACCTGCACACACCGCCGCTGGTCACCATCGGCACCATCGTCACTTTCTCATCCTACGTGCCGCGCTTTTACGACCCCATCCGCGAGTTGGCCATGCTCTTTGCACAGCTCCAATCGGCCATCGCCGGCTCGGAGCGCATCTTTGAACTGCTGGAGCAGACGCCCACCGTGGCCGACCGGCCCGGCGCGCGCGAGATCACCGATGTGGTCGGCCACATCGAATACGACCGCGTGTCATTCCGTTACGTGGCCGAGGAGCCCGTGCTCGACAAGGTTTCGGCCATCATCGTGCCAAGGCAAACCGTGGCGCTGGTGGGGCCTACCGGCGCTGGCAAGACCACCTTTGCCAACCTGCTGCTGCGCTTTTACGATCCAGAGGATGGCCGCATCCTCATCGACGGCCATGACATCCGCGAGTTCACCCAGGCAAGCCTGCGCTCGCACATGGGTGTGGTGCCACAAGACACCTTTCTCTTTTCAGGCACGGTCATGGACAACATCCGCTATGGGAGGCTGGAGGCGAGCGATGATGAGGTAATCGCAGCGGCCGTGACGGCCAACGCCCACAGCTTTATCGAGCGGCTGCCCAAAGGCTACCAGACCGAGGTAGGCGAACGCGGCTCAACCCTCAGCCAGGGCAACCGCCAGTTGCTGGCCATCGCGCGCGCCGTGCTCAAGGCGCCACCGATCCTGATCCTCGACGAGGCCACCAGCTCGGTGGATACGCGTACCGAGCGCCTGATTCAGGCAGCGCTCGACAAGCTCATGTCTTGCTGCACCAGTATCGTCATTGCGCACCGCCTGAGCACCATCCGCAATGCCGACCAGATCCTGGTGATCGACCAGGGCCAGATCATCGAGCGCGGCCGCCACGACGAGCTGGTAGCCGCTGGCGGCGCCTATAGCCAACTCTACATGAGCCAGTTCCGGCGCCAACTCGACATCGAGGCGCAGACAAGCTCGCCGGGCGGAGCAGCATAAGCCTGGGGCGGCAGCAGACGCCGCCCCAGCGACGCGTGCTAGTCCAATAGCACGCAGCCTGCACCCAGGCGCTGTCGCGGCTCGCCGTCGAACTCGAACTTGAGAACGGCGATGCCCACCTCGGGGTCAAGGCTCTCGGTCGGCAAGCCGGTCATAATCAGGCGATCACCCTGCTGCGCAAAGGCGATCTCTGCGCCGCTGGCAAGATGGCTGATGCGCTTGACGGGCGTCTGCAGCCCTCCGATGGTAAGCGTGTCGCCGGGCCAGCGGTGGCACCAGTAGTAGCCAATGTTGCCCTTGAGCGTCCACGAGCCGGTCGGTAGCCACTCCATACGCCCGCGCACGCGATCGACCTGCCCATAGAGCGCCTCGCCGTTGGCGGCCAGCCAGCGGCCCACGGTCTCAAGACGCGCATACGCCTCGTCGGGCACAGAGCCGTCGGGGCGCGGGCCGATATTCAACAGCAGGTTGCCGCCGCCGGCGCTGGCCTCTTGCAGCATCTGCACCACGCGTCGCGCCGAATGCCAGTCGATGGCCGCAGGCATATAGCCCCACGAGCCGTTGAAGGTCATGCAGGCCTCCCAAGCGCGCCCCTCGGCCTCGGCGGTGACGTGCTCCTCAGGTGTGCCAAAATCCTCATCGAGCTGACAACGGTTGTTGATGATGATCTCGGGCTGCAGCTCGCGCACCATGGCGTTCATCTCATAGGTCTCCCAAGCCTCGGGCGAGCGCAAAGGCCAAGAGACGTCGTACCAGAGGATGTCGAGCTTGCCGAACCGGGTGCAGAGCTCATGCACGCAGCCCTGGGTAAAGTCGAGAAAGCGCCGTCGGGCCGCCTCATCGTGGGCGCAACGGGCGCCATCGGGATGATGCCAGTCCATGAGCGAGTAGTAGAACCCCACCCGCAGGCCAAACTCGTGGCAGGCGTCCACATACTCGGCCACCAGGTCGCGTCCTGGGCCACGCTTGACGGCGTTGTAGTCGGTCTGGGCCGTGTCCCACAAACAGAACCCCTCGTGGTGCTTGGTGGTGAGCACCATGTACTTCATACCGGCCTCTTTGGCCAGGCGTGCCCACTCGCGAGCAGGCCTCGGGCCGGGCTTCCAGGTGTCGGCCAGCGGCTCGTACTCGGCCACGGGGATGCGCTCTCGGTTCATCACCCACTCGTGGCGCCCCAGCTGCGAGTAGAGCCCCCAGTGCACAAACATGCCAAAGCGCGCCGCATGCCACCATGCCATGCGCTCGGTACGGGTGGCGGCGGCCGCCTGTAGATACGCCTGATGATCCATCGCCAGACCTCCTGCGTAGAATTGCGACTGACGTCGCTAGACGATACGCCAGATCGGCGGATTTGGGTAGCAGCTGACAGGCAAGCTTAGCTCGTCGGCCAGCCGTCGGGCGAACTCGCGCAGGCCCTCGTTCTCAGACACCTCATGGCTGGTCTCGATCATGCCGATGCCAAGTTCAGCAGCGAACCTGGCGCCATAGTTGTCCGACTCGCCCGCGATGAGCACATCGCAGCCCAGCGCAACCAGACTCTGCAGATAGCCCACGTTGACAAAGAGCGCCATGCCGCCCCACGGAAGGCCTACACGGCAAACCCGCTGGTCCAGACCATGAGGAGCGACTACACGCACTGCCTCCAGGCCAGTGACCGCCTTGACTCGCTCGGCCAGTTGGCCCACCGTGCATGGCGCGATGGCAAAGATGCGCGCCATACCATTGCCAGCCACGGCGTCACACAGGCCCAGCTGCCGCGCAAAGGCGTCATAGATGCACAGTTCATCCGCCGAGCCGTGCACGCGCAGCAGGCTCAAGCCATGCCGTTCTAGCGCGGCACGGCGCTGCGCGTTGGTGGGCCACTCTTGCCAGTTGCTGGGGTTATCGCTGCGCACCACGGCATCATACGGGTAATAGAGACTCTCGTGAGCAATCACGAGTTGAGCACCTTGCGCGGCTGCGACCTCGAGTGCCTGTGGTGAGGCCATCCAGCACACCATGATGCGCTCGACCTCGGCGTCGGGCCGTCCGTGATGTAACCCCTCGTCGCGATGCAGCGAGTGGCCCACCATGCGCTCGATCATCGCGATCACATCGTTGACAGTGCTCATCGGCTCTCCTCATCTGCCGCTTGACGGCGTATGAACGCTGTGGATATTATCGCTCCAGAAGACTGACTGGAGCTCGCCATGTTCAGATCAGCAAAGCCCTGTGCGCTCCTGCTCATCGCGGCGCTCATGCTGCCTTGCGCCACCGTGGCTGAGAGCCACAGCGCTCCTGTGGCTCTCGCCATCAGGTTGAGCCAAGAGAGTGGCGCCGTCAAGGCAGGCTGCTCGCCCCACACGTCGTCCTTAGCCCAGACCACTGACACCCTCGCTGTTGCACCGCAAGAGATCGTGCTGGCGCTGCCCCTGGCGCAGACTGCCACTCAGACGCTACAGGTGACCAACACCGGCGCAACCAAAGTGCATCTCTACCTCGATGCCGCCAACCGCGGCGACCCTAGCACCACTGTGCTGGGGGCGACCCCGCCGTACCGCCTCCTGGTAGTGACGCCTGACACCGATGCCAACCTCGCTGCGTTGCGCAGCGTGCTCGATGGCCTCGCTGACGTCACCTGGGCCGTGTGGGATTCCACCGCGGGCACGCCCTCTAGCAGCGACCTGCTGCCCTACGATGTGGTGCTGGTGGGTAACGCCACGCTCTGGCAGAGCGCTGGCCTGTCTCCTGCCGCCCTGAGCCAGGCGTTGGCTGGCTATATCGAGCTCGGCGGCAAGGTCATCGAGACGTTGCTGGTGGCCCAGGCTACAGACTGGGGCCTCTCTGGTCCCTATTTCGACCGCGGTCATGCCCCGTTGCTCCCCGCGGCGACACTATTACCCGGCCCGCTACAGGTGACGGTGATCGACGCCGAGCACGCGCTGGCGGCAGGCCTCAACGATATGACCCCCTCACAGGCACTGAACACGTCCGCACGTCCCGGCGTGTCGGTGCCGGCCGTCTTCGCGGGTACAGATGTGCCCTATGTGGCCGCCACCGACGACGTTGTCGCCATCAATCAGCAGCTATGCCACGGGAACTGGGCTAGCAGCGACCTGGACGCGCTGCTGCAAGCGGCCATCATCTGGCTGTGCGGCGAACGCGCCGCATGGCTGCGAGTCGAGCCGAGCGAGGCGAACCTGGCCCCCGGCGAGACGCTGGATGCGACCGTCCAGATCGATCTCGCGGCCGCTCTCACGCCCAGGGTGTACCGCGGAGAGATCAGGCTTGTCAGTGGCGATTCAACCCTGAGCATGCTGGCGGTGCCGGTCGAGGCTGCAGCTCTGGTAGACCTCAGCACGGGCCGCCTCAGTGGGACGATCACCAGCGACTTGCCCGGCGGGCCGCTGATGGGCGTCGAGGTGAGCGCCAGAGCAGGCGCGGCGGGACCGCATATCGACACAACTGACGCGCGGGGCGCCTACAGCCTCTGGCTCTCGCCCGGCGACTATACGGTGACCTTTAGCAGGCTCGGCTATGCCCAGCAACACGAGACGGTCCACCTGTCGTCCCAGGAACGCATGGTCGTCGATGTTGCGATGGTCTATGCCACCCCAAGGCTACGCATCTCGCCTGAGCGTGTGGTGATCGAAGCGCCTGGCGTTCATACGATTGTGGGCGTCATCGCCAACGACGGCGCTGGTGTGCTGTCCTTTGAGCTGGATACTGCCGGCCGACCCTGGATCGACATCGAGCCGAGCAGCGGCACCGTAACCGCCGGCGATAGCGTGCCTCTGTTGCTGCGTCTCGACACCGCCCTGGCCCAGCCAGGATGGAATGTGGCGCAACTGGCGATCAGCACCAATGACACGACGCAATCGCCAGCTGCGCTGTGGGTCTATCTCAAGGTTGGCCAGGCGGTGATGCTGCCCCTCTTGCTGGGCTCACCTTAGACAACTGCCCATGCGCCAGACGGTGAGCTCCGTCAGCTCGGCTCTGCCGCCATCGGCGAACACGGTCACACCCTTGCTGTCGCCTCGCTCAGGGTAGGCGCGCGAGGTCAGCGCGATGCGCTCGTTGGCATAGGTCTCGACCACCGAGCGGTCTACATAGATGCGCAACGCGAGCATGCCATCATCGCCCAACGCGAGCGCGTCGCCGCGCACATCACGGTGTGTCTCTGCGTTTAGGCTGGCGCGGGTGCGGTCGCACAGCAGGCGGCGAGAGGCCACATCGTACACCAGGCGCGTGGTCTCCTGGCGATCGGGTGAGCGCAACACCTCGATGCCCACCTGGCTTGCGCTGCCCACCGCAAAGTGGGCGCAAAGCTCGATGGCATCGCCCGCGGCCTGCGGCAAGGGCACGGTCTCGTCATCAAGCGCCAACGCGGTTTGATGGAGCACGCCCTCGCGCAGGGCATCCACCTCGGGGGCCACTGCGCTGCACAGGGCACCATCGTCAGCCAGCGAGAGCACTCGCGGCAGCGACATCACGCCCGACCAGCCCGCAGCCATGTATTGCACTTCGGGGCGCTCTTCCCACAGCCAGCCGATCAGCAGCCGGCGTCCGAGCGCATCGATCATGTACTGAGGGGCATAGAGGGCGCCACCAGCATCCACCTCGCCCCAGCGCATCGGCGCAAAGCGACCCTCGCTGTATTCGCCGGCAAAGTAGATGGCCCGTGCCAGCGGGATGGGCGAGGTGATCAGCACATGCTGCCCGCCTAGTGCGAAAAAGTTCGGGCACTCGAACACCCGGCCCGTCTCGGCGCTCTCTCCTTCGTACAGGGGGTGTAGATACTCCCAGTGCAGCAGATCGTCGGAGCGATAGAGGAGCACCAGCCCAAGGCCGCCTTTGCGCCCCGAGCCCAGGGCAAGGCGCCAGCCGTCGGGCTCGCGCCAGACACAGGGGTCACGAAAGCCCGTCACCTCTAGCCCCCCGGGTGGCGCGGCGATAATGGGGTTGCCATCATATTTGGTCCAGCGCTCGAGGGCGTCGTCGCCCACAGCCAAACACTGCTGTTCGGGAAAGACGCCGGTGTAAAAGGCGAGCGGCAGCCCATCCCAATCGATGGCGCAGCCGCTCCACACCCCATCCTTGTCAGGGCCGCCAGGCGTGGGTGAGAGCGCTATGGGTCGGGGCGACCAACGAGCCAGGTCGGTGCTCACCGCATGGCCCCAGTGCTTGACACCGTTGCCCGCTGAAAAGGGCACGTACTGGTAAAAGAGATGATAGACCCCCTGCCAGTGGATCATGCCGTTAGGGTCGTTGATCCAGTTGCGCGGCGGCGCATAGTGGTAGAGCGGCTTGTGTCGAACGTCCATAGGGCTCTCCTCGATGTCGTATGGGTGTGGCCTAGCGATCCCAGCGACGGTCGGGCTGCCAGAAACCCAGCTTGGGATAATCCCACGCAGAGGTGGGCTCAAACAGGCCAGGCCAGCGCAGATTGGCTTCCACCGCTTCGAGATTGAGGTCGACGCCCAGGCCCGGCTTGTCGGGCACAGTCACATAGCCATCCTGGATGAGCGGCTGATCGAGGCCAGTGGCCAGGTCGAGCCAGAAAGGCAGATCGAGCCAGTGACTTTCGAGAGCGATAAAGCTCGACGTCGCCGCAGCGCAGTGCACGTTGGCCATAAACCCGATGGGAGAGCTGGCACAATGCAGCACCGTGGGCAGGCCGTGGGCCTCGCCATAGTCGGCGATCCGTTTCGTCTCGAGCATGCCACCCGCCGTGAGCAGATCGGGCTGGATGATGTCGATGGCGCGTTGCTCGATCATCTCGCGCCAGCCCTCGAGCAGGTAGATATCTTCTCCGTTGAGCGTTGGCGTATTGATGGCGCGCGTGACGAGGCGGTTGCCCTCGACATCGGTCCAGGGCAGCATGTCTTCGAGCCACGAGAGGCTATAGGGCTCGAGGGCGTTGCCGATGCGAATGGCGTCTTTGACCGAGATGGGCCCAAAGTGGTCGATGGCCAGTGGCAGCTCGGGCCCCACGGCCTGGCGGACGGCCGCCACAATCTCGCTCAGACGCGCGAGACCGCGATCGGTCACCTGGGCGCCCACCAGCCCTTTGGCCTGGCGCCTGGCGGCATGGCCGATGGGCAAGTCATAGGGCGAACGCGAGCCGACCAGCGCGCCGCTTACGTCGCGCAGCAGATGAATGCCCACATCGAACTTGACAAAGGTGAGCCCCAACTCGAAACGCCCCTTGACGCGCTCGGCATAGCCCTCGGGCGTGGGCGCTTGCGGCTGAGGCGTGTCGGCATAGATGCGCACCTTGTCGCGATACTTGCCCCCCAGAAACTGCCAGCAGGGCACGCCATAGGCCTTGCCGATCAGGTCCCACAGGGCGATTTCGATGCCCGAAACGCCGCCGCCCTCGCGCCCCCAGTTGCCAAACGGCTTGATGGCGCTGAATAGCATGTCGATGTTGCAGGGGTTCTGCCCTACGAGCATGCTCTTGAACTGCAGCGCGTTCTCCTTGTGGCCCGCATCGCGCACCTCGCCCAGACCATAGATGCCCTGGTTGGTGTCGATGCGGATCAGTGGATAGTCATAGTTGGCTGCCACCACCGCCATACGCAGATCGGTGATCTTGAGCTGCGAGGGGCGCGAATAGGTGTTGACGGCGTTCTCGGCACGTTCGATCGCACTCGGTTCAGACACAGTGCGCATCCTTCCTCTGATCGTCAGATATGCCACAAGAGGTGTGGCTGCAAACGCTCCCACACACGGTCGATCTCTCGCAGGTCGTCGGCGTCGAGCGGACGGCTCTGCAGACGCACGCGATGGTTGGTGAACACGCCGCGGCGCATCATGATCTCTTTGGCAAAGGCCATGCCCATCAGCCCTTCGAGATCGATCGCCGGCAGCGCGTGCTCAAAGAGATCACCAGCGGCGTCTTTATCGCCCGCCTCGAGCAGGTTCCAGATGGCCTGCATCACATCGGCGATCTCGCAGGCAATGACGATGCCGCGCGATCCTCGCGCCCACTCGGTGATCACATAGCGGCCGGCGCTACCGCCCATCACGCCGTGCACCGCCGGCGGTGCACGGCGCACCAGGTGGCCGATGCTATGGGTGCTGGGAGCGACCTCTTCTTTGACCCAGCAGACGTGCTCGACCTCTTCGCAGAGCTGCACCACCTGCTCAGGAGAGAGCGCGGCCACACCGGCGTTCTGGATCCATACAGGCATGTCCACCTCATCGGAGATGGCCTGATAGTAGGCACGCACTGTGGCGAAATCGGCCTTGCCGATGTAGGGCGGCATGGCAATGACCGCATCCACGCCCACCTCTTGACAGTAGCGGGCATACTCTACGGCCAGAGGCGTGTTGGCAGCGGCGCAATTGCCCACCACGGGCACGCGGCCAGCGGCCTGTTCTACGGGGATGCGCACCATCAGGCGGCGCTCGGCCTCTGAGAGGACAAAGAACTCGCTCACCATCACCGGCGTGACGAGACCGCCCACGCCGCAGCCCACGCAGAACTCGATCTCGGCGCGCAGCGCCTCCTGGTCGATACGGTCTTGCCCGTCAAAGGGCGTCATGGGAATTGCGAAAACACCGCTCCAAGGTTCTACCATGCGGTTCGCCTCACAGCAGACTGGTGCGCCGTTCGGGCGCAAAGCGGGCCACATCTTCGCGCAGCTTGAGCAGGGCCACATCACGCGCCTTGGTCTCGAGCATTAGGTCGGCATCAGGCAGGCCATCGAGCTGAACGAGCAGGTCGATAAAGGCAAATGGGTTGCAGAAATCGGCGTGCTCGCTCCAGGTGGGCACTTTGAGCCGACCCGAGCCCTCGAGCGAGCGCACATCGGTGCGGGGCGTGCTGAAGTGGAGCTTGGGGGTGACGCCGGCGGGCCACGTGGTCAAGGCAGCGGCCAGGGCATCGCGCAGGGGGATGCGCTGTCGATTGAGCACCTGATGGTGCAGCACATCGAGCACCAGGGGCACGCCGCAGCGGTTGTGGGCGCGCCAGGCGTCGGCCCAGTCATAGCGACGATCATCGTTCTCGAGCACCACGCGGCGGCGCACGGCCGGCGGCAGTGCCTCGTAGCGCCGCACAAAGCGCTCCAGCGAGGCTACCGGATCGTCGTACACGCCGCCCACGTGCAGCACCACCACCGCCTCGGGCCCCAGCTCGAGGCCGTCGAGCCAGGTAACAAGCGCAGCCAACCGCGAAAGCGCCAGGATGTACTGCTCGTCTTGAGGCGCGTTCAGTACCACTGCACTGTAAGGGTGAAAGGTCAGTCGCACCCCGTCCTCGGCAGCCAGACGGGCTACATCGGCCGCCAGGGCATGGGCGTGTTGCAGCTCGGCCTCAAGGGTAACCGCATCAGCTGATAGGGGCAAAGGCACCAGGGCCGTGTGCATCCGGTAAAAGCGAATCTGATTGGCGCGCAGATAGAGCAGGATGTCGCGCAGATAGGCCAGGCTCGTGCTGACCGAGCCCGCGTCTGGGCGCGGATCGCACGCCGGCAGATCCGGCACGCCCAGCACGCGGACAGAGAACCCCAGGCGCATGGCGCCACCCCTTGTTGCTAGATGAGCTGCGGCTCGCCCTGAACGCTCTTAGCCAGCGCCAGCGCCTCGCGCACCTGTTTGGGCTCGCCCGTCAACAGCAAGCGCAGGGCGCCCTCGGCGCCGGCGATGCCGCCCGCGGCCACCGGTGTGGCTGTGGCGCCCGTCAGCGCCAAGAAGGCTTCGATCTCGGTAAAGATGTCGCCATAGACCGGCCAGAGCGATAGGATCGGCGTCAGCGCCTCATCCTCGGCCGCCACCATCTCGCTGGCCTCGACGATATCCCCTGGGATCTCTTTCTCAAGGCCCACGGGGATCAACAGTCGCAGCTTGCGGCCATAGATGGTGCCGATGGCCCCACCGATGGTGCCCCCCTTGGGGTGCCCAATGCTGATGCCCGCGACACGCGCGGCATAGTTGAGGGCGTTGGCGCCCTTGATGAATACGTCGCCGGGGCGCATCTTTTCGAGGGCCGAGAAACGATCGAGTGAGAGATCGGGCTCGCCGTTCACCAGCACCAGATCGCCCATCGGCTCGACCGGCCAACTGCCCTTGTGGCTGGCGGGGGTAGTGCGGCCGGTGAGGTAGGCACGCTTATCGATGCTGAGGCCGGTGAGCTCTTCGTAGATCGCGCCATTGGTGCTGCCGGTATTGACGACGATGATGCCCTTCTCTAGGCGCTCTTGTATGTAGGGGATGGCGGCCACGCCCCTGGCGATGAGGCGCTTGGATTCGGATACGGTCAGGACGACTTCGGCTTTCATGATGACTCCTTAGTCTACAGTGATCAGATTTTGCAGGTCGGCAAAGGTCTTGTCGCCGATGCCCGACACCCGTTTGAGATCCTCGATCTGGGCAAAGGGGCCGTTGGCCTCGCGGTAGGCAATGATGCGCTCCGCCAGGGCCGGGCCGATGTGCGGCAACGTTTCTAGCTCGGCCTGTGACGCATGGTTGATCTGGATCAATCCGCCATTGAGCTGCAGATCGAGACCGCTGCTGCGCGCCGGGATAGGGGTGGGCGCCTGCGGCGCCTGCTCGTCTTGCGCCGGTATATAGAGCCGCATGGCATCTTGCAGATGGTCGGCCAGGTTGACCTGATCCAGGTCGGCCTCGTCGTTCAGGCCACCAGCAGCCGTAACGGCGTCGATCACCCGGGCACCAGGCGGCAACGCATACACGCCGGGTGCCCGCACTGCACCCGCCACATGCACCACCAACGGCGCGCTGGTGGGCGTGGCCGTGGGCGCCATCAGCGATGGCGTAGGCGGCGGCACAATCTCTACCCCCCGGGGCTCGGCATGGCGCTGCAGCCACCAGAGTCCCCCACCTGCGGCCGCCGTAACGGCCGCCGCCAGCAGCCCATTGCGCAGCCCGGAGTTCATGCGCGCCCCTCTGTTGGCCCCTAGGCTTGCACAGCCTGCTGGCGCAGCCAAGCCACCAGCAGCCGCACGCCATAGCCCGTGCCGCCCTTCACCCGCCAGCCCTCGACCTGATGCGAAAAGACCATGCCGGCGATATCCACATGGGCCCAGGGGTAGTCGACAAAGTTCTGCAGAAAGATGCCGCCGATGACGGCGCCGGCCTCACGACCGCCCGAGTTCTTGATATCGGCCACGTCGCTCTTGATCTGCTGCTTGTACTCATCCCACAAGGGCAGGCGCCAGGTCTTTTCGCCGCTTTCGCCAGCCGCCTTCTCGAGCTGGCCCGCCAGGGCATCGTCGTTGCACAGCAAGCCGCTGGCCACCGTGCCGAGAGCCACCACACACGCCCCGGTCAGCGTGGCCAGATCGACCACCGCCTGGGGTTGATAGCGTTGCGCATAGCCCAGGGCATCGGCCAGGATGAGGCGCCCCTCGGCGTCGGTACTAATCACCTCGATCGTGCGGCCGTTGATGGCCTTGATGACATCGCCCGGCCGGTAGGCTTTGCCAGAGGGCATGTTCTCGACGCACGGCATGAGGCCCACCACGCGGATGGGCAGGTCGAGGGCCGCCACCGCCTGCATAATGCCCAGCGTGGCAGCCGCGCCGGCCATGTCGTCCTTCATCGCCTCCATGCCCTGGCCAGGCTTGAGCGAGATACCGCCCGAATCGAACGTGATGCCCTTGCCCACCACCACATAGGGCTTGAGATCGCTGCGGTCGGCGTTATGCTCGAGCACGATGAACTGGCTGGGCTGGTCGGTGCCTTTGCCCACAGCCAGCAGCGAGCCCATCCCGAGGGTCTGCATCTGCGTCTCGTCGAGCACGGTGCACGTCAGACCGCACTGCGCAGCCACCTCTTGTGCTCTCGCCGCCATAGCGCTGGGCGGCAGATCGTTGCCCGGCAGGTTGGTCAGGTCGCGTGCCAGGCACACTGCCTCTGCGATGGCGTTGCCGGCGGTCGCTCCAGCCTGTAGCGCGGGCAACGACGTCGCGTCGTGGGTCAACAACGTGAGACCGGCCAAGGGCTTGCGGATGGCGTCATTACACGTGAGATAGGCCGTGAACTGGTAGCTTCCCAGCACGGTGCCCTCGACCACGGCCTGGGCTGCCCCCTCGGGATCGATGTTTCCCGCACCGGCGCCATGTACGATGGTGCAAAGGCTCTCGATCCCCAACTCCTGGGCCTTGCGGGCAACCGCGGCAGCCGCTCGTCTCACCGCATGCACATTCAAGGCATCGCGCCTGCCCAAACCCACCACCAGCACCCGTTTGGCAGAAACGCCACCGCGTGGGTAGAGCAGCGTCACCTCGCCTTCTTTGCCTTTGATGTCGCCCGCTGCCATCAGGTCGGCGATGGCGCCCTGTAGCGCCGCATCGACAGCGCCCGTAGCGCCACCGGGCTGTCCGCTATCCTCGAATAGATTGACCACCAGCAACTCGGTGGATACCTCGGTGACAGAACCGATCTCAACCTTGATTTCCATAGTCGTATCCCTCAACGTAGATTGCCATCGCGACAGAATTGCAGCGTGACGTCGAACAGTGTATCGAACATGAACGGCAGATGGTCGAGCCAGAGCCTTTCATTGGCGGCATGGGCGCCGGGAGCTGTCACGCCGGGCGGAAGCGGCGGTGTGGGTATAAAGCCATACACCGGCACACCCAGCGGCACCAAATGCTTGGCATCGGTGGAGCCAGCGCAGAGCCATGGCACCACCTGAGCGCCGTCGCAACGCTGCGCCACAACCCGCTCGATGGTGTGATAGAGATCCGTGTCTGACGTCGACTCGAGGCCAGGCGAGTACTGCTCAGCATACACCTCGATATCGACATCCTCTTGCGCCAGGTTACGCAGCACCTGCAGATAACCCTCGCGCGTTTGACCGGGCAGAATGCGCCCATCAACATAGGCGCGGGCCTGCCCGGGGATGACGTTGATACTGGCGGGGTCGCCGGCCGACAGGCCAGTGATCGATGCGCTGTCGAACAGCAGCGAGCGGGTGCGGCCAGGCTGCTCGGGGGCCAGGCCAGCGGCCAGCAACGCCTCGTCGAGCTTGCCCTGGTCGAGCAGGCGCACGACGCGTGCCGCCAGACGCGACGACTGCCCCTGGGCAATGAGCGTCAGAGCGCGCCGCATCGTCTCGGTGAGATTGGGCCGTACATAGCCATCACCCAGGCGGGCCAGCGCCCGCACCAGCTTGGCGGTCGAGAGGTCTCGGCGCGGCGCCGAGCCATGTCCGCCAGGAGCTCGCGAGGTCCACACCGTACGACAGACGCCCTTTTCGCCCGTCTGGCAGGTGTAGAACAATCTGCCGCCCGTCTCGATGGCGCCACCGCCGCCCTCGTTGATGGCGCCGGCCACATCGAACAAGTCACGCCGCTCACGCGCCAGATAGCCCATACCCTGACGCCCACCGTGCTCCTCGTCGGCCGCACCGATGAACAACACATCGCGCTTGAGTGGCACGGCGCCCTCTTTGAGGGCCAGCAGGATGGTGGCTGCCGTGGCGATCATTTGCTTGTTATCGGTGCTGCCACGCCCCCACAAGAATCCGTCGCGCACCACGGCCGCAAAGGGATCCTCCTCCCAGTCGGTCGGGTCGGCCGCCACCACATCGAGGTGCCCCATCAGCAGGAGCGGCTTGGCCTCGCCGGCACCTCGCAGCCGCGCCACGAGGTTACCACGCCCGGGCTGCGACTCGATTACCTCGGCCTGAATGCCTGCGGCGCCCAGCTTTTGAGCCAGGTAGGCCGCGGCGGCCGTTTCGTTGCCTGGAGGATTGGTAGTGTCGATACGCACCAGATCTCGCAACGTCTCCAAAGCCTGCTGATGATAGCGCGCGAGTGTCACGATCAGGGCCTCCTTGGCAGGATAGCGGCAGGTTAGCACAAGCGGCTGCCGACCGCAATCGTGTGTCAGGCGGCTTGCCAGCCCTTTCGACGATTGACACGGCCCGGGCCCAACGAGATAATCTGCCCACGAGTCACGGTCTGCGGAGGGCTCTGTGCTACTAGAGCTGACCATCAACAACCTCGCCATCATTGCCTCGCTGCGCCTCGAGTTCGGCGCCGGGTTTAGCGTGCTCACCGGTGAAACGGGTACGGGCAAGTCGATCATTATCGACGCCATGACGCTGCTGCTGGGCGGCCGCGCCTCTGGCGAGATGATCCGCACCGGCTGCGACGCGCTCTCGGTCGAGGCCGTGTTCGACCTGGGCGCACAGCCCTCGCCAGCGCTGGTGGCGCTGCTCGAGGAACAGGGGCTGGCCGATGAGCAGGGCGCCCTGATCGTGCGGCGCGAGGTGAGCCGAACGCGCCGTAGCATCTGCCGCATCAATGGCCACGTGGTCACCCTGGGCGTCTTGTCGCAGGTGGGGCAGCATCTGGTGGATATCCACGGGCAGGGTGAGCACCTCTCGCTGATGGATGTGCACCAACATGTGTTGATGCTCGATGCCTACGGCGGCCTGGAGCCGCTGCGCGGGCGCTTTGGCGACCTGGCGCGCGAGCTGGGTGAGGTGCGGCGCGGGCTCGCGGCGCTGCGGCGCGACGAGCGCGAGCTCGCCCGGCGGATCGACCTACTGCGCTACCAGATCGACGAGATCGACAGCGCCCGCCTGACCGAGGACGAGGAGGAAGAGCTACGCGCCGAGTTGCACTTGCTGGGCAATGCAGAACGGCGCATGGAGCTGGCCGCAGAAGCCTACACGCGCCTGTCGCAGGGCGAGGCTCGCTCAGCACTCGACCAGTTGGGCCGCACCGTCCAGGCATTGAGCGAGTTATCTCAACTCGACCCCGCCATGGCCGAGATGAGCCAGCAAGCCGAAGGCGCTCTTTACCAGCTAGAGGACCTAGCGCACGCACTGCGCGCCTACCGAGACGAGATCGAGTTCGACCCCAAGCGCCTGGCTGAGGCCGAAGAACGGTTACAGCTGCTGGGCAGCCTCAAACGCAAATATGGCGCGACAATGGCCGACGTGCTGGCCTATCGTCATAGCGCTCAGGCCGAGCTAGACGGCATCGAGCACAGTGGTGAGCGCCTCGCCGAGCTCTACGAGCGCGAAGAGGCGCTATTGGCCGAGATGTCTGCGGTGGGCGCTGAGCTCTCGGGTCGCCGCCACGAGGCGTCTGCGCGGCTGAGCACGGCCATCGAGCAAGAGCTGACTGACCTGAGCATGGCAGCAGCGCGCTTTGCGGTCGATCTCAGGCACGAGACAGCCCCCGATGGCGTTTCGCTCACCGAAACAGGCGGCATTAGCGCCCGGGTGCGCTACGACGCCACCGGCCTCGATCAGGTCGAGTTCTTGATCTCGCCCAACCCAGGAGAGGAGCTCAAGCCGCTCGCCAGAATCGCCTCAGGCGGCGAGACGTCGCGGCTGATGCTCGCCATGAAGACGGTACTGGCACGCATCGACCCGGTGCCCACCCTGATCTTTGACGAGATCGACGCCGGCATCGGCGGGCGTACGGGCGACATCGTGGGGCGCAAACTACGCTCTTTGGCGAGCGACCACCAGGTGCTGTGCGTCACGCATCTGGCACAAATCGCTTGTTACGGCGACGCGCACTATCGCGTCACCAAAGAGGTCGCGGGAGAGCGAACCCTGTCGCAAGTGGCGCAGATCGAGGAGCATGACCGCATAGAAGAGCTGGCCGTGATGCTAGGGGGCGCTGCCACCGAGGCATCTCGGCGCAGCGCCCGTGAACTGCTCGCCCGACGGGGTGGCTAGTCTCGTCGGCCCGCCAGCTGGTTGTAGGTCAACGTCCACACCGTCGACTGAAAGGCGGTATAGAGGCCGCCGAGCCAGACGACCAGGATGGCCAGCAGGGCCAGTAAGGGCACAATGATGAGTGCCGGCAGCACGGCCGACCGGCCGAGGGCGTAGGCCCCTGCCGCGGGCACCACCAGCATCGCGGCGATCAGCAAGCCGATGGGCACCATCAGCAGCCCAATACCTAGAGAGACCAAGGCCATCCAAAGCCACATCGTCAAAGACTCGCGCAACCTGGAACGCAAGAGCGCCCAGGCGCTGCCAAGGGCATCGAATACGCCCTCAAGGTTGAGCACTGAGGCGCGCATGGCATAGGCTCGCACCAGGCTCTGCCCGGCACCGACAGCCGCCATCAGCAGGATCAGGCCAAGGATCACCACCAGGCCCAACAGCACCAGCCAGATGATGCCCAGGACGCGGATGGTGCCATCGGCGGTGACGGCTACAATGCCCGGCGCCAGCAATAGACCTGCCACCAGTGCATAGGCCAGCAGCACCAGTAGGCCCACCACAAACGTGATCAGTCCAATGATCAGGTCTTGGGCAAAGAGCCGCAAAAAGCGCTGCCAACCCCTGCCCACGGCCTCGCGGAAGGTCGGTTTGCGCCCACCGTCGAGATCATCAGCAGCCGCCACGAGCGCGCCTTCGCTGGTATAGGCCACAATGATGCTGACCGCGATCATGATGAGGCCCACGAACACCAAAAAGAGAATGACCCCAGCACCCAAGGCGGCCAGTTGCCGCCAGGGCAGGTCGCCACCGTAAGGCATAGACCGGCTCCAACGCTCGACGTCTTGCTGGTTAAAGGTGTATTGCAGACCCTGGCCGGCGTTGCCTGCGCCACCTGTAAACACGGCCACCAAGATGCCAAACACCCACAGCAGCTTGTTGCGCCAGGTGAGTTCGACGCTGCGTTTGATGATTGCACTATAGTCCATCATTCCCTCCCTCACGGTTCGACATCACGAACCGGCAACTCCATCATAGCCGGTCACCGCCCCGCACTCAAGTGCGCCCCGCTCTCAAGTGCGGCCTGCACGCAGGTGCGGCCTGCACGCA
>ERZ764778.815-NODE-815-length-34580-cov-5.604634_pt1 | contig 34580 bp, 22 predicted proteins | sample MGYA00374951_ERZ764778 | MGnify/ENA primary metagenome ERZ764778 (study PRJEB28918, sample SAMN05720193) | bioreactor metagenome | isolation source: Anaerobic biogas reactor | place: USA:Washington, USA | collected 2015-08-08 ...
CGGGGCCGGCCGGATCTGCTTCGTATACGCCCGCGACCCCGAGGGCAACATCCTCGAGTTGCAGCAGTGGCAGTTGCCCGCGCAAGGAGGGAAGCCGTGAACAAGGTCGAGCGTGTCCGCGCCGCCCTCGGGAACCGGCCGGTTGATCGCGTCCCCGTCGGCCTGTGGCTGCACTTCCCGCCCGCCCAGGCCCACGGTCGGGCGGCGGTGGACGCGCACCTCGACTACTACCGCGCCACCGGCCTCGACTTCATCAAAGTCATGAACGAGCACCCGTTCCAGGCCGACGTGACCATCGCCTCCCCGGCCGACTGGCGCCGCCTGCGGCCGGTCCCCCTCTCGGCGCCCTTCTTCCAGGGGCAACTGGACGTCATCAAGGGCATCGTGGACGCGGTGGCGGGCGAGTGCCTGGTCATCACCACCGTCTTCGGGCCCTACGCCGCCGGCGGCCATACCAGCGGCGAGCGCATCACCGAGCACCTCCGCGCCGACCCGCAGGCGGTGAGCGGCGGATTGGCCGCCATCGCCGAGAGCTTGGCCGGATTCTGCCTCGCCTGTCTGGACGCCGGCGCCGCCGGCATCTACTTCTCCGCCCAGGGCGGCGAGCGCGATCGCCTGACAGCGGACCAGTTCTTCACCTACGTCAAGCCCCACGAAGTGGCCGTGCTCGAGGCCATCCGCGACGCAAGCGAGTTGAACCTGCTGCACATCTGCGGCAACAACATCCGCCTCACCGCCTACGCCGACTACCCTTCCCACGCCGTCAACTGGGCGGTGACGCCCGGCAACCTCACCCTCAAGCAAGGCCAGAGCCTCTTCCGCCGGACCGTGGTGGGCGGGCTGGACAACCGCGGCGTCGTGGTGCGCGGCCCGCGCCACGCCATCCAGGAAGAGACGCGTCGCCTCATCGCCGACTTCGGCCCTCAGGGCCTCATCCTCGGCGCCGACTGCACCCTGCCCACCGCCATAGACCTCGACCACATCCGGGCCGTCGTGGAAGCCACTGCTCCCTGACGCCCCGTCGCCCTCAGGAGTCGCCCATGAGCGCCGAAGAACCGACCCTGCTGCCCGATTCGCGCCTGAAGTACCGCGGCGCCACCCTCGCCCTGGGCCGCACCGCCGACCGCGACGTCATCGTGGGCCCGGCGGAGGGTCCCGTCCTGCCGCTGCTGGAGGGCGAGCGCCGGGGCGACCGCGTCGTGTACCCGGCTCACTATGACAACATGCTCGCTTGGGAGCGGCAGGTAGCGCCGGAGCCGCGCCTCCTGGCCCTGAGCCGCTCCGGCTTCCGCCAGAGCTTCGGCGCCGGCAACCGCCTGGTGATCGCCACGCCCGATCTTCCTGCGCTCGCCATGCGCACCACTCTGGCCGGCTGGGACGGCATCTTCGCCGCGATGCAGGAGTCCGCCGTACCCTTCTGGTTCGTGCAGCAGTCCATCGTGCGCGAGCTCATCCCCGAAGGGGCGGACCCGGCCCAGCACCCGGGCATCGGCCACACCGGCGGCTACGGCCCGCGCGAGTTCCTGCGCGCCGGTCTCTTCGCCTTCGCCGCTCTGGGCGGGTACACCCGCTACTCGCTCCCCATCGGCGCCGACGCCGATCACGCCATAGTCACCGGACTGGACGAGGAGTCGCTGGAGCGGTCGCTGAGCCTGAACCGGCTCGCCCTCACCGAAGCGCGCGACTACACCAAGTTCACCGTGGACACCAGCCACCTGTTCGACTTCCCGGTCGAGCTAAGCACGGCCGAGCAGGATCGTCTGCTCGCTGCCTTCCGTGGACGGCGCTTCCGCATCGGCAACATTCTGCCTCAGGGGCCGGAGCGTGAGTTCACCTTCGACGACGACGAGGTGCTCCGCCTCGGCCGCCGCTACTGGCGCGCCTGCTCCGTCCACCATGAGCTGCACACCTACGTGGACAACCTACGCGGCGGCGCCCCTTTCGACTACGAGCTTTCCCTGGACGAGACGCCCGAGCACACCCCTCCGCGCCACCTGCTCTTCTACCTGGTGGCGCTGCACGACGTCATGGGTCTGCCCGCGGGCGGGGTGACCTCGGCGGGGCCCAACCTGGGCTACAACAAGCGCGAGGACTACGTCGGCGAGCTACCGTGGCTGAGCGAGCAGGCCAATGCCTGCGCCTCGGTGCTGGCCCACTTCGGCGCTACCCTGGCCGTCCACTCCGCCGACGGTGTCCGCGCCGCCACCGGCAAGGGCGTCGGCTTCGACGAGACCGTGCGCGCCGCCACCGGCGACCAGGTCTCGCTCAAGGTCGCCGACGTGTACCAAGAGGAGCTGTGGCGAGTGCTGGAGCACTCCCCCGAACCGGCCGAACGCGAGCTCTTCCGCGAGGCCTGGTGCCGCACCTACGCTGCCGTCAGCCACCTGGCCGAGGTCTATCGCCGCTCGCTGGCGCCCTTGCCCCCGGACCGGGCCCAGCGCGTTCTCGCCGACCCCATGTGGCTCAGTGGCGTCGGGCAGAGCTACGGCGCCGAGGCCCTCCGCCTCACCCAGACGGTCACCGGGTACGGCCTGCCCCTCTTCCGGCTCGCCTCCGACCTCATGGACGCGAACACCTCCGTCCTTCCCAGCGCCACGTCGGAGCTGTTCCGCCGCTTCATGTTCCTCACCTATCGCGGCTTGCGCCCCGACCTGTTCCGCACCCTGGACGAGGACGGCTGGGCGCGCATCGCCGTCGCCATCCAGGAGGCCACCATGGTGCGCATCCGGGCCATGGGCTGGACGGAGCGCTAGATGGACGACTCATTGCGGGGCAAGGTAGCGCTGGTAACCGGCGGGGGCAGCGGCATCGGCCGGGCGGTGTGCCTGCAACTGGGCCACATGGGCGCCCGCGTGGCGGCGGCCGACCTGTCTCTGGCCGGGGCCCAAGCCACCGTCGCGCAGATGGCCGACGCGGGCCTGGAGGGTGCCGCCTACCGGGTGGATGTGTCCTCCGCCGCCGCGGTGCAGGCGCTGGTAGACGCCGTCTGCCGGCGCTGGGGCGGCGTGGACGTCCTCGCCAACACCGCCGGCATCTACCAGGTCGGCGGTCTCGACGAGATTGACGAGGCGGCCTGGGATCGCCTGCTGGACGTGAACCTCAAGGGCGCCTTCCTGCTCTGCCGCGCCGTCGTGCCGGTGATGCGGGAGCGGGGCGGCGGCGCCATCGTCAACCTGTCGTCCATCTCCGGCCGCACCAAGTCCGACTTGGCCGGGGTCAACTACGTCGCCTCCAAGGCAGGCATCATCGGCCTGACCATGTGCCTGGGCAACCAACTGGCGCGCGACGGCATCCGGGTGAATTGCGTCGCTCCGGGCACCACCGACACCCCCATGGTGGCCGACGTGGGTGCAGAGGGCCGGGCCGTCCTCACCAAGCGTGTCCCTCTGGGCCGGCTCGGCCAGCCGGAGGAGATCGCCGCGGCGGTGGCGTTCCTCGCCTCGCCCGCCGCCTCCTACATCACCGGCGAGACGCTCAACGTCAACGGCGGCGCCTTCATGGTGTAGGATTTCCCGTCGGCAAGCACTCGACGGCGGCCCGGTTCCGCTCCTGCGGGGCTCCCGGCGGACTCCCCCTCCGCGGGGTGGCCGTCATTCGCCTCCTGCCGACCGGCCTTCTCGTTTCAAGCCCCGACATGGCCGCGATCAGAGCGAAAGTCAGCATCCCCCATCGGCCGCCCCCCTCTCCGGACCGGCAGCACCACCGTGTATTGCCTGACTTCTCAGCCCGAGCGTCGCCGAGTACAATGCAGGACAACATAGTTGCTGCTTCTCCACCGCTGCACCACGCTGTCGTTACCGTCCGAGTGAAGATCCTCGGTAGCTTCCTCGTTGGTCAAGGAGTCCGCGATGTTCCACCACATACTCGTTCCGCTGGACGGTTCCCCCCTTGCAGAGTGTGTCTTGCCTCATGTCCTGACCCTCACCGAGGCCTTCGGCGCCCGGGCCACGCTTCTGCGCGTCATGGAACCACGGCCGCGTGGCGACCAGGGCTCCCCGGTTGACCCTCTCTATTGGCGCCTGCGCCAGGCCGAGGCCGAGGCCTACTTGGCCGATGTCTCCGATCGGTTAAGCGCGGTTGGAGTTGACGCAGACACAGTCATCCTCGAGGGTCACCCCGCCCAGGAGATCATCAAACACGTCCGCTCACACGAGGTGGACTTAGTGGTTCTCAGTAGCCACGGGAGCACCGGCGTAGGCGAGTGGAACATCAGCAGCGTTTCCCGCAAGGTGATTCAGCTGTCCCGTGTCTCCGTCCTCATGGTGAGGGCGCACGACATAACCGGCGACGAACTGAAGCCGGCCCGCTACGAGAAGGTGCTCGTGACGCTTGACGGCTCCCGCCGGGCCGAGCACGTCCTGCCCCACGCCACCGCCTTGGCGCGGCACCAAGAGGCTCAGCTGCTGGTAGCTCACGTCGTACGCGAGCCGGAAGTACCTCGCGCGGCCGCGCCAACCCAAGAAGACCTTGAGCTGGTCCAAAGGCTGATGTCCCGCAACCTGGAGCTAGCCACCCGGTACTTCGAGGAACTGCGCCCCCGGCTGGCGGTACCACTCGACTCCCGGATTCTGGTCGGGGCCGACGTGGCTCGGGCGATTCACGAGCTCTCCGAGCAGGAATCGATCAGTCTTTTGGTGATGTGCGCTCACGGCAGTTCCGCCGACGTCATGCGACCATACGGCAGCGTCAGCATGAGCTTAGTGGAGTACGGGACCCGGTCCATCCTGGTCATTCAGGACTTCGTGGCGGACGAGCTGCGTGCCGGCTATGCCGCGAGCGCCGCTCGCAATGAGAGGGGTCACGCCTCGTGACGACTGAGCACGCAACGGGCGAAGCCGCTCCGCCACCAGGCCGCCGCCGCGATACCAGGGCCGAAGCGCGCCTCTTCGAGAGCCGCGTGCGCCGAGTAGCACAGCAGCACGACTCGGTCGGTCGCGGCAACGGCACCGATGTACTCGGCTATCTCGACGGCATCGCCCACTTCCTCCGCACCGTCCGGGCGTCACTTAGCAGCAATCAGGCCAACGGTACCGGAAACCCCTACGCGGCCGAATGGCTGCTGGACAACTTCCACATTGTCGACCAGTCGATCCGTCAAGTCCGCGAGGACATGCCTCCGAGCTACTATCGACAACTGCCCGAGCTGCGGGACTCCTCGCCGAGGTACCCGCGCGCCTACGCTCTCGCTCGCGCCGCCATCGCCGAGTGCGATGCCCGCCTCAATCTCGAGTGGGTGGGCATGTTCCTTCGGGTCTACCAGTCGGTGACGCCGATCACCACCGGCGAGCTGTGGGCCCTTCCCGTCATGTTCCGGCTGTGTATCCTCGAGACTCTGGCCCGAGCCACGGCCGCCGCGGTTGATGCGACTGCCCCGCCCATCCCCGCTCCGGCACCTCCCCTGCCCGACCGAGTGCCCCATGAGACTCTCGTGGCCAACGCCATCGTTAGCCTTAGGGCACTTGCGGTTGAGGACTGGGAGGTGTTCATTGAGAGCGTCAGCTTGGTGGACGACACTCTCAAGCATGACCCCGCCGGCGTCTACGCCGAGATGGATTTCGTCACCCGCGATCGCTATCGAGGTGTGGTAGAGGAGATCTCGCGGCGCAGCGGCAAGTCTGAGATCGAGGTGGCCCGGCAGGCCATCGAACTGGCCCAGGATGCCGACTCATCGGGCAGAACCGAGCCGTCTCGAGCCGGACACGTCGGCTACTATCTGGTGGACAGCGGGAGGCGCACGCTCGAGTCGGCCGTTGGCTACCGCACTCCCCTACTCCAGGCCATCGGGCGGCTGCTGCAGGCCCAACCGGCACTGAGCTACCTGGGCGCCATAGGGCTGGTGAGCATAGCGATCCTGCTGGCCCTACTTCAGTACGGACGTGGAACCGACGCCGGTCCCTGGCAGTCCGTGGCTCTCTTCCTGCTGCTCCTGGTCCCCTCGGTCACCATAGGCGTCAGCCTGGTCAACTGGGTCGTGACCCACGCCACGCCGCCGCGTCTGCTGCCCAAGCTGCGGTTGGAGCAAGGCGTGCCGCCGGACCTGGCGACGTTCGTGGTGGTGCCGGCGCTTCTGTCCGGCCGCGCCGAGGTGGACTCGCTCCTGGATCAGTTGGAGCAGCACTACCTGCGCAACCCGGATGACAATCTACACTTCGCCCTGCTAACCGACTTCACCGACGGCCCCTCCGAGGTTACTCCCGAGGACGAGGAACTGCTCGACCACGCGCGCAGGGCCCTGTCGCGGCTGAACCTCAGCTACCGGCGCGACACCCCCGGCCCCTTCTACCTCTTCCATCGCCATCGGCGCTGGAACGGTAGCGAGGGAGTCTGGATGGGCTGGGAACGCAAGCGCGGCAAATTGCAGGAGTTCAACGACCTGCTGCTACGGCGCGACACCCACTCCGATGTGGTCCTGATGGGGGACTTCGCCTCGCTGCCCCCGATTCGCTTCGTCATCACCTTGGATGCGGACACCATCATGCCCCAGGGAAGCGCCCGGCGCCTCGTCGGTACGCTGGCCCACCCGCTCAACCGGGTGGAGTTCGACCCTGGCACCGGGCGAGTGCGCCATGGCTACACCGTCCTGCAGCCCCGCACCGAGGTCAAGCCGGTCAGCGCCAGTCGCTCGTTCTTCGCGAGGATCTCCGCGGGTGACTCGGGGCTCGACCTGTACACCCGGGCCGTCTCCGACGTCTATCAAGACTGGTTCGGCGAGGGCATCTTCGTCGGCAAAGGCATCTATGACCTCGCCGGGTTCGATCGCAGCCTGGCGGGCAAAGTGCCGGACAATGCTCTTCTGAGCCATGACCTCTTCGAGGGGATCCAGGGCCGCGCCGGCCTCGTTACCGACGTCGTCCTGTACGAGGACTATCCGGCCGGCTACCTGGAGTCCACCCATCGCATGCATCGCTGGATCCGGGGCGATTGGCAGTTGCTGCCCTGGTTGCTGACCAGGCCCTCCGGATCGGACGCTAAGGCCCCCCCACCCCGTCTCCGCACCATGGACCTGTGGAAGATCGCCGACAACCTGCGGCGCAGTCTGCTGGACCCGACAGTCATGCTCCTGCTCGCGGCCATCTGGCTCGGCGCGTTCGGAACTCCATTCGCGTGGACACTGGTAGCGCTACTTGCCTTGGCCGCCCCGCTCATCACCGGCGTGGTAGGCGACCTGGTTCGCGGCGACAGCGTCGCCTCGCTGCGGATGACCATGCGAACTGCGGGCACACTGGCTCTGCGCTGGCTGCTCGAGCTGATTACGCTACCCTACGAGGCCTGGGTCACCGTCGATGCCGTCGCCACCACCCTGGTGCGCCTGCTGATCACACATCGCAAGCTGCTCCAGTGGACGACCGCGGCGCACACGGCCCGGATCTTCGGCCGAGACCTGAGGGTCGCCGTTTCCTGGCGCGCCATGTCGGCCGCGCCCCTACAGGCCGTCCTGCTGGCCATCGTTCTCGCGTTGGTCAACCCTTCGGCCTTGCCTGTCGCTGCCCCGTTTCTGCTGCTGTGGTTCGTCTCGCCCCAGGTGGCGCACTGGATCAGCCTTCCTCGGTTGCGTGAGCGCGAAAGGCTCAGCACGGAGAACCAAGACAAGCTAAGGTTGTTGGCGCGGCACACGTGGTTCTTCTTCGAGCAGTTCGTCGGGCCCAACGACCATTGGCTGCCGCCAGACCACTTCCAGGAGTCACCACGCGGCCTGGTAGCCCACCGCACCTCTCCCACCAACATTGGGATGCTCCTGCTCTCCACCCTGGCGGCATACGACTTCGGCTACGTCAGCCCGGTGGAGTTGGTCGTCCGCCTCAGCAATACCCTAGATACGCTGTCGCAGCTAGAGCACCATCGCGGCCATCTCCTGAACTGGTACGACACGCGCTCGCTGCAGCCGCTGCCCGCCCGCTATGTCTCCACCGTGGACAGCGGCAACTACCTGGCCAGTCTGCTTACCGTCCGTCAGGGACTGCTCGAGGTCAGAACCGCACCGGTGCTGCGCTGGCAACACTGGCAGGGCGTGCTGGACACCCTGACCGTACTCTCAGAAGCCGTGCGCGCTCTATCAGACGAGCCCTCCCCGCCCATCTCGGCCGTCCTGGACCATGTGGAGGTCGTGCGACGGGACATCAGAGCGACCAAAGGTCACCCCGAACGGCGAGTGGGCACCCTGATGCGCCTGCTGGGCGAGTACCGTTCCGAGACGGATCGCCTGTTGCTCGAACTGCTAGACTCCCAGGTCGGCGTGATGGATGTGGCGGCACTGAGGGAACTGCGCACCTGGTCGGACCGGGTGCACTACCAGCTCGCGGCGATGCAACACGAGTATGAGCAACTCGTCCCCTGGCTGCGGCTCTGGGAGGCACAGCCGCCGCTGTTCCGGCAACTGCCGGCCGGCTCAAGGGCACTCTCGGCCTGGCTGGGCCTAGTCGAATCCCTGCCCGCTTCTCCACAGCTTGACGAGATCGAGGGCATCTGCACGTCCGCCCTCGCTCGCATAGCGCAGCTTCGCGGCGAACTGCTCCCCGCCTCACCGGGCAATCCGCAGGCGCAGACCGGATGCGCCTGGTGCGACGAGCTGGAGGCGATGTTGCAGGCCGCCAGGACACGGGCGGTGGAGGTCCTCGAGGAACTGGACAGCTTGGTCGCCGAGATGGACGCCATCATCGAAGCTACCGACTTCACCTTCCTCTACAACAAGAGGCGCGGCGCTTTCCACATCGGCTACAACGTGGATTCGGCCCGGCTAGACCCCAACTACTACGACCTGCTGGCCTCCGAGGCCCGCATCGCCAGCCTCCTCGCCATATCCAAGGGCGATGCACCGGTGTCTCATTGGCTGAGCCTGAGCCGGCCCGTAACTGAGACCAATGGCATGCGCGCTCTGCTCTCTTGGAGCGGCACCATGTTCGAGTACCTGATGCCCTACCTGCTCATGCATCACTACGACAACACCCTGCTTCAGCAGAGTTGCCAGGCGGCCGTCGCCAGGCAGATCGAGTATGCCACACAGCAAGGAGTGCCCTGGGGTGTTTCGGAGTCCGGCTTCTACGAGTTCGACGATGGCCTGAGCTATCAGTACCGTGCCTTTGGAGTGCCCGGCCTCGGGCTCAAGCGCGGGCTGCACGAGGACCTCGTTATCACTCCGTACGCTTGCCTTCTGGGCCTGCCCATCGAACCTAGTGCGGTCGTGCGCAACCTCGAACGCCTCGAGAGCATCGGCATGCGCGGCCTGTACGGTCTCTACGAAGCGGCGGACTTCACCAAGTCCAGGCTGCCCGCCGGCCAGAAGCAGGCGATCGTACGCTCCTACATGGCCCACCACCAGGGGATGATCCTGCTGTCGCTGGCCAACCACCTCGAGGGCGACTCCCTGGTGCGCCGGTTCCACCAAGACCGCCGCGTCCGCAGCGTGGAGTTGCTCTTGCACGAGCAGGTCCCTCACTTGGCCCCGCTGCAGGAACCCCCACGGGAGGAGCCCAGTCGCGTTGGCCTGCCGTCGGAGTCGGTCGCCATCCATCCTTGGGAGGCTGCGCCCCGAGCGCCGTTTCCGCAGGTCCACGCTATCTCCAACAGCCGCTACTCCGTCGTGCTCACCGCCGCCGGCTCCGGATACAGCCGCTGGCGCGACATGGACCTGACTCGCTGGCGTGCCGACACCACTCTGGAAGACCATGGCGCCTGGATCTACCTGCAGGACCTAGAAAGCGGAGAGCTCTGGTCCGTTGGCGAGCAGCCCGTTGCCGGTCAGGCCAACTCCAGAACCGCCCACTTCTCGCCTCATTCGGCCGTCTACCGGACGGGCTACCAAGAGATTGACGCCGTTCTTGACATCACGGTGCCCCCGAACGATGACCTCGAGATCCGTCGTCTCCGCCTCACCAACAGGGGTGAGGCCCCGCGAAGGATATTCGTTAGTAGCTACGCGGAGGTGATCCTGGCGCCGCAAGACGCCGATCGGCGGCACCCCGTCTTCAATGGCCTCTTCATCGAGAGCCTCTTCCGCCCGCAAGACAACGCACTGCTGTTCTCGCGGCGCCCGCGCTCATCAACAGAGACGCCGCCGCACCTGATCCACGCCCTGATTGTGGAGCCCGGCCGTCCCGTCACCGGCGCCCACGAAACCGATCGTGCTCGGTTCCTCGGCCGCAACCGCTCCCTGACCAGTCCCGCCGCTCTCAGCGGCAGCGAACCCGGCCTCAGTGGCACGGTCGGGGCTGTGCTGGACCCGATCATGTCCCTGGGCCAGGTGGTGGAACTGGCTCCCCACTCCAGCGCCGAGGTGGCATTCCTCACCGGCGCTGGGGAGTCGCGCCGCCGCGTTGTGCGGATGGCAGAGCACTACAGTAACTGGGTGGAGATCGAGCGTGCCTACGATCGGGCGCGCTCCAAGAGCGAACAGGAACTGCGGCAGCTGGAGCTGCGCAGCGAAGACCTCGTCATCGGCCAGCGCCTGCTGTCGCTGCTGCTGTATCCCCACCCGGCCAAGCGCAGCGACGCTCAGGACCTGGCCCGCAGCACTGAGGGACAATCCCGTCTCTGGCCCTACGCCATCTCTGGGGACCACCCCATCCTGCTCGTTCGCATCAGTAACGAGGAGGAGGTGGCGCTGGTCTCGGCGCTGCTGGACCTGCACGCCTACTGGCGCAACATCGGTCTGCGGATAGACCTTGTGATCCTCAATGAGAAGGAAAGCGGCTACGCTCAAGAGATCCAGGGACGCCTGCATCGACTGCTGGGCGACACTGGTAGCGAGGCCTGGCTGAACCGGCGCGGTGGGATCTTCCTGGCGCAATCCGGGAGCATGCCTGAGGCCGATCAGTTGCTGCTTCTCTCGGCCGCGCGCGTGGTCCTTCGCGGAGATGGCGGCAGCCTAGAGAAGCAACTCGAGGACGTGATGCGTCCGCCGACGCGGCTACCCGCCTTCGTTCCCACACCGGGCGAGTTGGACACCAGAGCGGACACACCGCCCGTGCCGCGGCCGGAGGACCTTCAGTTCGACAACGGACTGGGCGGCTTCACCCCTGATGGCCGTGAGTATGTCATCTACCTGAGGCCGGGTGAGAAGACCCCGGCTCCCTGGGTCAACGTCATCGCTAACGAGCAGTTTGGTTTCCTCGTCTCCGAATCCGGCTCCGGATATACCTGGGCCCTCAACAGCGGCGAGAACCGCCTCACGCCTTGGAGTAACGATCCGGTGCTCGACCCGGCGGGAGAAGCGCTCTACCTGCGGGATGAGGAGAGCGCCGCCGTCTGGTCACCTACACCGCTGCCCGCCGGCGAGGCATCCCCGTACCTGGTCCGCCATGGCGCCGGCTACTCCGTTTTCGAGCACAACAGCCACGGCATCAGGCAGAGGTTGCGCCTGTTTGCGGCCGTGGAAGACCCCGTCAAAGTGGTGCATGTGCGCCTGGAGAACGTCTGGGATCGCCCGCGGCGCATCACGGCAACGTACTTCGCCGAATGGGTGCTGGGCGTCAGCCGCGACGCCAGTCAGCAGTACGTCATCCCTGAGTACGACGGCGAGACGCACGCCCTCCTGGCGCGCAACTCCTACAACAGCGAGTTCGGAGGCAGAGTGGCCTTCCTTGCCTCCAGCCTCGCGCCGCACGGCCTCACCGCCGACCGTACCGAGTTCCTGGGCCGCTTGGGAGACCGGCGCCGGCCGGCGGCCCTCCAGCGGATCGGCCTCGCGGGCACGGTACAGCCGGGAACTGATCCTTGCGCCGCCATCCAGGTTCATATAGACCTCGCCCCGGGTGAAGCCGCCGAGTTCCACTTCCTGGTCGGCCAAGGCGACGATCGGCAGGCGGCGATGGCGGCCATCCAGCGCTACCGGACGCCAGAGAGCGTCGCGGCGGCCTGGAACGCCGTCCAGGAGCGCTGGGACTCCCTTCTCGGCGCCGTCACCGTCGAGACTCCTGAACCGGCAATGGACATCATGCTTAACCGGTGGCTGCTGTATCAGAGCCTCTCCTGCCGCATCTGGGGACGCTCCGGGTTCTTCCAGTCGAGCGGCGCCTTCGGCTTCCGCGACCAACTCCAGGACGTGCTGGCACTGCTACATACGGCGCCGGAGTTGGCGCGCGACCAGATCCTGCGCGCCGCCGCTCACCAGTTCGAGGAGGGCGACGTCCTGCACTGGTGGCATCCGCCCTCCGGTCGCGGTGTGCGCACCCACATAGCCGATGACCTACTGTGGCTGCCATTCGTGACCGCCCACTATGTGGAGACTACCGGGGACGAGTCGATTCTGAGCGAGGCGGCGCCCTACCTCCGCGGGGACGAACTGGCTCCGGGCGAAGACGAGCGTTACGGGCACTTCGAGACCACCGAAGAGGTCGCAAGCCTCTATGATCACTGTAGAGCCGCCATCCGTCGCGCCTCCACCCGCGGCTCCCACGGGCTGCCACTCATGGGCGGGGGCGACTGGAACGACGGCATGAACCGCGTCGGCATCCAGGGCAAGGGCGAGAGCGTGTGGCTCGGCTGGTTCCTGTACGACACGCTCACCCGTTTCGCCGCCATCGCCAAGCTGAAGGGTGACATTGAGTCCTTCGATGTTTGGAAGGCGCAGGCGGAGGAGTTGCAGGGAGCCCTGGAGAAGTCGGCCTGGGATGGAGACTGGTACCGGCGAGCCTACTACGATGCTGGAGCGCCGATGGGCTCTCGCGAGAGCCTGGAATGCCAGATTGACTCCATATCGCAGTCGTGGGCGGCACTATCCGGCGCCGGTGACCCGGAACGCGTGCGACAAGCGCTGACTTCCGTGAGGCAACGCCTGGTGCGAGACGAGGATCGGCTCATCTTGCTGCTTGAGCCGCCGTTTGACCGGACCCCACTCGACCCCGGCTACATCAAGGGCTACCCGCCGGGAATCCGTGAGAACGGGGGGCAGTACACCCATGCTGCCACCTGGCTGGCCTGTGCCTATGCGAGCCGCGGAGACGGGACGCAGGCCGAGGCGCTCTACCAGCTTCTCAACCCCATCCACCACGCGGACACCACCGAGAAGGCGGAGCGTTACCGGGGCGAACCCTACGTGGTGGCGGCCGACATCTACAGCGTCCCGCCGCATGTTGGCCGGGCCGGGTGGACTTGGTACACCGGGTCGGCAGCTTGGCTTCATCGTCTGGGGCTGGAGTACATCCTTGGGCTGAGCCGGCGGCATGACCGGTTGGCCATCAGGCCCGCCATCCCCGGCCACTGGGAGGGCTACAAGCTTAGCTACCGGCACGGCACGGCCATCTACCACATCACCGTCACCAACCCGGATCGGGTGGATGCCGGAGTGCGTACGGTGATGGTTGACGGCGAAGTCGTGCCCGGCAACGAGTGGCAGCTGCGCGACGATGGTCGAGAACACACGGTCGAGGTCATCATGGGGCGGTAGAGGGTGACAGCGTTTGCCGGTGGCGTCAGGGTGGACCCATTGGCGCGACGCATCCTGTCCGGGAGAGACGAGCAGGGACGTGACCGACGCGCCGCCGGCCAGAGCCTTGTTGGGGTGGCTCATCTCCACTAGACTGTGGCCGACTTCGCTCCGATGAGAGGAACGTGCGCAAGGGTAGACGGCCAAGCAAGCGCAGCACCCCGCGCCCTGCCCGCTGGCGAGCCGCACGCGGAGACGTGACGCTGGCGTTGCTGCTGGGCCTGGCCTTCCTGCTCATCTACGGCCTCACCGCGGCGCCCTCAGTGGCCACCGTCTTCGACGACAGCCTGGAGTTTCAGGTCGTCGCCTACACCCTCGGCATCGCCCATCCCACCGGCTACCCCCTCTACACCCTGCTCGGATGGTTGGCTACACGGCTACCCTGGGCCGAGCCCGCTCAGGCGGTGAATCTTCTGTCGGTCCTGTTCGGCGCGGCCACCGTGGTGGGAGCGTATCTGCTGGCGCGCCGTCTGCGCTGCCGGCAGCTTCCTGCCGTCGTCGGCGCCGCCGCCATCGGGCTGATGCCCGTCCTCTGGTCGCAGAGCACCATCGCCGAGGTCTACACCCTCCACACCGCCCTGATGACGGCCGTCCTGGTGCTGGCCCTCTGGGCAGGCGAGCGCCGGCCGCTGCATCGCCTAGCGGTGCGTCGTGTCTACCCGGCAGCGCTCATCCTCGGCCTCAGCCTGGCGCACCACCGCATGGCCTTCCTGCTCCTGCCTCCCCTGACGGCCTACCTCTGGTGGACCTTCGGTCGCCACTTCACCCGTTCGGACTGGCGCCGTCTGCTCGCCGTCGGTCTGGCGCCCCTCGTGCTCTACGCCTATCTACCCCTGCGGGGGATGGTAACCTCGTCCCTGGACGGGTCGTACGTCAACTCGCCCGGCGGCTTCCTCCGCCATGTCAGCGCCGCCGGTTACAACGTCTTCCTCAGTGGACAAGCGCCCGGGATCCCCCAGCGCGGCCCGGGCGACTACCTCGCCTTCCTGTTGGAGCAGATAGGACCGGTGGCCCTGGTGCTGGCCCTGCTGGGACTAGTCGCCCTCCTGCAGCGGCGGGGGCCGGCCATCCTGGTAGGCCTATCGCTGCTCTTGAGCCTGATCTTCGCCCTCTTCTACCGCGTCGCCGACTTCGAGGTCTTCTTCCTACCCGCCCTGGTGCTGTTGGGCGTGCTGGCGGCCATCGGGCTCAATGCTGCGGCCAGCCGTCTGGGCGCCTGGACCGGCCGGTCCGGCCGCTCGGCCACTGTCTGGAGCGCTCTGCTCTCGCTCGCGTTCCTTGTCGTAAGCCTCGCGGCGCTCCCCGTCCGCTGGGCGGAGCAGGACCGGTCCTCCGCCTGGGAGGTGCACCGCCTGGGCGTTAGCCGCCTCGCCGCCGCCGAGCCCAACAGCGCCGTGGTCGGCATCCTGGGCGAGGTCACCCTGCTGCGCTACTTCCAGGAGGCCCACGGGCTGAACCCAAGCGTGGACCTGGTCCCCGCCGACGACGAGGTGCTGCGCCTGCAGACGGTGCGCTGGCTTGCCGAACGCGGCCGCCCCACCTACATCACCCGGACCCTGCCCGGCGTGCTTGACACCCTCACGCTGGACGCCGCCGGCGAACTCATACGCGTCTCCGCGCCGGTAGTGGACTCACCCGCCGATGGGGCCGTCGAGATCGCCCCGGGCCTGCGGCTGCTGGGCTGGCAGTGGACCGTCCAGGAGGAGCGACAGAGATCAGCTCTGGGGCTGAGCCTGCGCTGGGTGGCGCCGGCCGGCCTCAGCGAGCGTCTCAAGGTCTCCGCCCGCCTCAGCCGCGACGGCCGGATGGTGGCGGCCGTGGACGGCGAGCCGGTCCACAACACCTACCCCACGTCCGCCTGGCGGCCGGGCGAGATGGTCGAGGACTACTACCGCATTGACCTGCCGGTGGGAGACCCAGGCGGCCCCGTGGACGTCTCCCTAGTGGTCTACGCCGCCGAGACGGGCGAAGCCCGCGGCAGCCTCGCGCTGGGGTCGGCGGAGGTGCCGCCCAGCCACGGGGAGCGTCCGCTGGCGGAGTGGGGTCTGCGGCCGATCGGCGTCTGGCTGGCCGACGGCACCCGGCTCCTGGGCCTCAGCCTCAGAGACGTCACCCAGGTCCGCGCCGGCGACACGCTGCCCGTAAGCCTGCTGTGGCACTCCGGTCTCCTCGGGCAGCCCAGTCGCACCGCCCACCTGGAGCTGCGCCGCGGCACTGAGGCAGTCGCCACCCTACCCCTCGAGGCGACCGCTGGCCGCGGCGTCACCCGGCACTCCGTCGCCCTGACGGTGCCGCCGCGGCTCGAATCGGGCGACTATCGCCTCTTCCTTCGCTCCGACGGCCCCCTGCTGCACTGGGGCTGGCCGCTGCTAGGCAACGAGATGGCGCTGGGCCGGATTGAGGTGCAGGCACGGGTACGGTTACTGGAGCGTCCGCGGCCGGGCGTGAACGTGGACGCGGTGTTCGGTTCGCCCACCCAAGAGGTGGCGCGCCTCATCGGCTACGACCTCAGCTACGCCGAGAGCCAGGTCACCCTCTACTGGCAGGCCCTCGGAGAGCCCGACCGGCGCTACAAGGTCTTCGTCCACTGCCTGGACGCCGCTGGCGAGCCCCTCGCGCAGAGCGACGCCGAGCCCGACCAGGGGCGCTCGCCCACCGACTCCTGGCTGCGGGGCGAGTACGTCATTGACCGGCACCGGCTGAGCGTCGCGCCGGATGTCTGTCACCAACTGCTGGTGGGCCTCTACGGCGACGACGGAGTCCGCTTGGAGGTGGAGGCAGACCGGCTGGTGGTGGGCGGCAACGCCGTGGCCCTTACCGAGACCCGGCCTTAGTGAGCGAGGTCGTCGCTGGCCGCCGCTTGAGGGGGCTCCCGTCGCGCGCGCTGGTCACGGCCGTGGTGGCCGCCCTCTGCCTGATCGGCCTCGCCCTGCGGCTGCACCGCCTGGGCGACGCCGACATCTGGTGGGACGAGGGCTGGAGCGTTTGGCTGGCGCGGATGCCGGTCCTACAACTAGCCGAACGCACCGCCTACGACACTAACCCGCCCCTCTACTACGCCCTGCTTCACTGCTGGCGCCTACTCGTGGGCGAGTCGGAGTACGCCCTCCGCCTGTTGTCGGTGCTGGGCGGGGTGGTGGCGGTGGCGGCCACGCATCGCCTGGCGCGGGAGTGCTGCCGGAAGACCGCCGGCCCCATCGCCGCTGCCCTGGTGGCCGTCAGCCCCTTCATGCTCCTCTGGTCGCAGCAGACCCGCATGTACTCCTGGGCCACCGCTCTCGGGCTGCTCTCCGCCGCTCTGGCGCTGCGCCTGTGGCGGGAGAACCGGGGCGGGCTCGGCTACGTTCTGGTCACCCTCGCCCTGCTCCACACCCACACCCTGGCGGTGCTTTTCCCGCTGCTGCAGAACCTGATGTGGCTGCCGCAACGCCGTTCCGCTCGCCGCTGGATTGTGGTCCAGGTGGCCATGGTCCTGGGTATGGTCCCCTGGTTGCTGGTGTTCCTCGCCCGGACGCCCACCTGGTCGGTGCACGACCCAGTGGGGCCGGGCATCTACCTCTCCTACTACTGGTCCGCACTGATGCGGGGAACCAGCGTCTACTTGGAGGCACACGCTGCTACGTTGCTGGCGGCACTCGCCTGCTTCCTGCTCTGCCTGCTCATCGGCCTAGTCCGCGCCCGGTCGTCGGAGCGCCTGTCCCTAGCCCAGGTGGCCGTCGCCGCCCTGGTGCCGCCGCTGGCCGTGTTCGTGCTCTCCCAGCCACGCTCCTTCCTCTACACTCCCCGCCCCGAGGTCCGCTACCTCAACCCCTTTGCGCCCGCCGTCTACCTGCTCTGGGCCCTGGGCCTGGAGGCCGCCTGGCGGACGCGACGGCCGCTCGGGGCCGGACTGACCGCCCTGACTCTGGCCCTGCTGGCGCTGGCGCTGCCGGGCTACTACCAAGAGCGTGTCCCCCGCGACGACTACCGTTCCATGGCCGCCACCCTGGCCACCTACGCCGCGCCCGACGACCTCATCCTGCTCCACACCGACAGCGACTGGCCCGCCTTCGTCTACCACCACCGGGGCGTCTGGCAGGGAGTCCCCAACGATGTGGCCTGGGAGGCGGCATCAGCGGCCGGCTTCCTGGACCAGTACCTGCCCGGCCGTCAGGTGGCCTGGCTGGTACTCACGCCCGATGCACTGCGGGCCGACCCCGGCCAAGCCGTGCCGGCGGAACTCGAGCGCTGGTGCCAGGAGGGGACCTGCCTCACGTCCCGGTGGCGCTTCGACGGCGGCGAACTGCGGCGCTTCTCTCGCGGGGCGCCCCTGCCGGAGCCATCCCTTGCGCCCGCCCGGACCAGCGCCGGCGGCTTCGAAGGCCTGTGGTGGCCCTACCAGCGCACCCGGGCCCACTCGCAGTGGCGCCTCTACGCCTGGTGGTCCGGCGCCCAAGCGCCTCCCACCTTGCGGCTGACCGGCGAACAGGGCGAAGCCTTAGTAGCGGCGCCGGTGGCCGAAGGGAGCGGCGAGCGCGTGCGGCTGGAGTACCGCTTCGCCCTGGGGGAGCCGGGCCGCTACCGGCTGGAGACAGACAGCGGCGAGGCGCTGTTGCCGCTGGAGGTGGTCGCTGCCGGCCCGGCCGAGGACTGGCAGGGCGAAGACAGCCGCCCGGTGGCAGTCACCTTCGCCTCGAGCTTCGTCCTCGAGGCGGCGTCCACCTCGACCGCGACCGTCACGGCCGGGGACCGCCTCTGCGTACGGCTCGACTGGAGCGCTCGCCAACCGTCGGATGAGAGCTACACAGTGTTCGTGCACCTGGTGGGCGAGACCTGGAACGCCGCTCAGGGCAACTTCCTCTGGGGCCAGCACGACGGTCTCCCTGCCGAGGGATCCCGCCCGACCACCTCGTGGAGCGAGGGCGAGACCGTCTCCGACGTCCACTGCTTCCTCGTGGACCCCAGTGCCCCTCCGGGGGAGTATCTGCTGGAGGCGGGGCTCTACGACGGACTCACCGGCGCGCGCCTGGCGGTCACTGCCGGCGGCGAGGGCGATCGCGCCATGGTGGGTGATGTGCGGGTGGTCGAGCCAGACTAGTGCAAGCCGGCTGTGATCTTGCCGCCTGCCGATAGGCCTTTAGGAGGCGTACATGCCGCTGGATGAGATCGCGCGGATCAACCAGGCCTTCTGGGAAGACGAAGTCTCCCAGGCCACCGGCTACACCAGGCCCTGGCTCGACCTCGAGCGGGCGACGGTCGAGGCCTATGCCTCCGGCGCTATCGCGGTGATGCCGGATCCCTACGCCTACGTCTATCCCCGGTCGGTTTTCCAGCGCGTGGCAGGTCAGTCGGTGCTCTGTCTCGCCACCGCCGGCGGCCAGCAGTCGGCGGTCTTCGGCCTTCTCGGCGCCAACGTCACCGTCTACGACCTGACTGACGCCATGCTTGCCAATGACCGGATTGCGGCAGCAGCTCACCGCTACCCGGTGCGAACCATCCAGGGCGATATGCGCGATCTCTCCGCCCTAGGTGATGGCGAGTTCGACCTGGTGTACCAAGAGATCTCGCTGGGGTACGTGCCCGACCCGCTGCCGGTGTACCGCGAGGTCGCCCGGGTGCTGAAGCCCGGCGGGCTCTACCGCGTCGCGCACTGCAACCCGGCGGTGCAGTCGGTTGAGCCGGACTCGTGGGACGGCCAGGCCTATCGGATAGACCGGCGCTACCGTGGCGGACAGGAGCAGAACCCAGGGGCGCGGTCAGTCACGTTCGTGCATCTCCTGCCCGCCATCTTCAGCGGCCTCGTTGAGGCAGGCATGACGATCGAGGCGGTCTGCGAGGACCCGCGGCACCTTCATCACCCTGCCGACGCAGAGCCGGGCAGCTACCGCCACATGCTCACCTACGTGCAGTCCTACTTCGCCATCATCGCCCGCCGGACCTAGGGCTGGCCGGACGAGCGCCTCCGCCCAAACGAAGCGCGCCCTACCACACCCCCGGCAGCAAGCGGTACCGCACCTTCTGGGCGTACTCCCGGTAGCCGGGCAGCTCCGCCTGGAGCGTGCTGTCCTCCAGGCGCGTCCTCACCACAAGCACGGCCCCGAGGAGCAGGACCACCAGCAACGCCCAGCGGGAGTCCAGCAGCAGCGGAATGCCGGCGTAGGACACCAGTGCCCCGGCGTACCCCGGGTGCCTGACCCACGCGTAGGGACCGGAGCTGACTACCGTGTGCCCGCGCTCCGTCTGGATCCGCACCACGCCGGAGAAGTAGCGGTTCTCCACCAGGGCGTAGGTGGCCACTCCGTAGCCGATCAGGAGCAGCGCCAGGCCAAGGAGCTGGGCGCCGAGCCCATTGGGGGGCGACCATCCCCAACGCACGTCGAGCCCCGCCACCAGGGGGACCAGCCCGGCACCTATTCCCACGATGGGAGACAGCACCTTGTCCCAGGACTTGGCCTCCGGCTGATCGAGGAACCGCGCCCGTTCTGTAAGAAGGCCGGGCCCCTGATGTCTCACTGTCAGAAGGCGGCTGAGGACGAAGCCGACTGCGGCTATAGCGGCATACACCCACGCCTGCCACCAGCCCCACCGCCCAGTGATGAGCAGCGGCGACAGCGGCATGACGACCACAACCAGCAACAGCAGAACGACGACGCGCGGCGTCAAGGCCTGTCGTGTTTGCTGCATACCACTACTCCTCGGAATCGGATCGGCCCGTGCTTCCCCAGTCAGCGGCAGCCCCAAGACGATCGTGGTACCGCCTCACCTACCGCAGACGCATAGGCCGAGGTGCGGCCTGGCCGGGCAACCGCACTGCGGGCTTCACTCGATACTGTCGCTCTTCACAAGGTTGTGGCGCGCACACAGCAGCTGAATGTTGTCTGCCACCACTGAGGTGCCGCCCTTCGAGTACGGTATTACGTGGTCGAAGTGTAGCTCGTCAGTTGCGCCGCAGACTATGCATTTGCCGCCATCGCGCTTCCACACTTCGAGCTTTACGCGTGTCGGTATCACCCGTCTGGGAGGCAAGTCGCTGTGAGCTGGTCGTCCGGCGTCCTCGTCCGCGACGGCTACGAGCTTGAACTTGAACACACTCCGGGTGCCACTGTCTGCTCTCCAGGCGTCAACCAGATGGAAGAGCCCATTCGCCGACCAGATGCCCTGTCTCAGCTTCTGATAGACCCGAACCGGCTCTGGGGCTCTCTGACCCGCTCTCGCCAACAGGGCTGCCCGGAGGAAGTGGCCGTTCTGAGTAAGGCTACCGCCCGAAGTGCGCTCTGGCTGGTCCACTGCCTTAGGGTCGGGCACAGACGATCCCCGTGGTTCATCATGGCCCTCGTATATCAGCACAGTTCCGTCCGCCTGCAGCTCGTCAGCGTATGGGGCGTTCCGCTGCACGGACATGAGGATGACTGAGTGATCGCCACCCAGGCCGAAATTCATACCGCGCTGCAGGTTCTTGCCTTCACGACGGCACATCTCGAGGTAGGAAATAACTTCATTCTGCATCGATCAGTTCTCCGCGGATCCAGCCCCTCAGGCGGGCCTATTCGTGCCAGTCAGGGGCTAGCATCTCACCACACATGCGGGGAGAGACAACCACGCGGTCCGAGGCGGCCATCCCTCCCGTAGGCAAGCCCCCAATGGAGGCGAGTGTACCGCTCCGTAGTAAGCAGCACCAGCACACCGAGCCCATGCGCGCCCGGAACATGACAGCACGCCGCGCACGAGAGAGCAACTGCGGCCGGCGACTCTAGCTGAGAGTTTTCCAGGCACCCGACAGGTGCCCATTCAATAGCACTCGGTAGATTCGGCCCAGAGGGGAGCCGGAGCGTTACGACTACCGGTCATCGTGCCGAGGACTCGCACCAGGGCACGGGCTCAGCCCTCCTACAGCCCCGGGTCCACCACCCCTAGCAGACCCTGGACCTGCTGCACCAGTTCGCCGATGGGCAGGGGTTTGCTCAGGTGCGCCGTTGCCCCCACGTCCAAGCTCTGGGCGAGATCCGCCGGCTCTTGGCGGGCGCTGATCATCAGGACGGGCGTGCTGGAGCGCTCGCGAATTAGGCGGCACACCTCCCACCCTCCCAGGCCCGGCATCATAATGTCGAGAATCACCAGGTCCGGATCCAGGACGGAGAAGGTGTCCAGCGCCGCCAGGCCGTCAGTGGCGGTGAACACGCATACGCCCAGTTGGGCCACGCTGAAGGACACGAGCCGGAGGAAAGCGGGGTCGTCGTCGGCGATCAGTACCGTCTTGCTCTTCAGATTCATCATAACTAACACCGATCTTGTGTGCGCTTGCCGAGGCGAGTCCCGCCTGCCTGATAACCGACAAGTAGGCCGCTGCTGTTGCCGGGGAACGGTTCCCCCGGAGCACTCTCATACTATGCTGCCCGATTGCCGCGGCTGCGTCAAGTGGATCGGTCCGGCGCCGGGAGTGCGCCGCGGTGTTCATCTCGCCGCCTCGCGCGCACGCGTGTCTAGGACCAAACGCCAACTTGATGCTATCATTGCCCCCATAGGCACCCACGGAGGTAGTTCTATGGCTTCGCGATTGGCAGCTGACGGCGGCACTCCCACCGTAGACGCGGGGGCAGTCAAGAGCTGGCCCCCTCTGACCCAGGCAGATCGGGACGCGGTCCTGGCCGTGTTCAACAGCGGCCATCTGCACGGCACGTCCGCTCCCCGCGCCCTCGAGCTGCAGCGGCGTTGGGCGGAGTACATCGGGACCAAGTACGCCCTCGTCACCAACAGCGGCACCGCCGCCATCCACATGGCCGTCGCCGGAGCCGGCATCGGCCCGGGCGACGAGGTCATCACCAGCGCCTTCACCTACTGGTCCACCGCGGCGGCCGTCCTGCACCACAACGCCATCCCCATCTTCGTGGACATTGACCCGCTCAGCTTCACCATCGACCCTGCCCTCATCGCCGAGCGCGTCAGCGACCACACCAAGGCCATCCTGCCGGTGCACATCCACGGCATGCCCGCCGACATGGACCCCATCAACGCTGTCGCGCGGGAGAACGGCCTGATCGTCATCGAGGATGCCTGCCAAGCCCATGGCGCCACCTACAAGGGCACAAAGACCGGCGCCCTGGGCGACATCGGCTGCTTCAGCTGCAACCGCTCCAAGAACCTCTCCGGCGGCGAGGGCGGTCTCTGGACCACCAATAACGAGCACTACTACCGCCAGGCGGCCATGCTGCGCGAGTTCGGCGAGGTGGTGCTGCCCGACGTCCCGCGCGAGTACAACGCCTACGGCCTCGGCTGGATGTACCGCCCGCACGAGTTCGTCAACGCCCTCATCCTCTCCCAGCTCGATCGGCTTGAGTACAACAACGCCAAGCGGCGCGAGTTCGCTACCTTCCTCACCACCGAGCTGGCGAACATCCCGGGCATCAAGGGCCCGCACACACCCGACTACGCCGACCCCTGCTACTTCAGCTACGTCATCGAGTTCCGGCCCCAGGAAGTGGGGCTGGACGTGACCCCGGGCGAGTGGAAGCGGGCGGCGCAGAAGGCGCTTAAGGCCGAGGGCGTCAGCATCGGTCAGTGGCAGAACATGCCCGTCCCGCAGCAGGACGTCTTCAAGGACATGGTCGGCTACGGCAAGGGCTGCCCCTGGAGCTGCGACCACGCGCGGCAAGGCATCACCTACGACCCGGCCGAGTACCCCAAGACGGTCGCCTTCATTGACTCGCACTCCTACCTGAGCGGCGTCTACCCGCCCAACGACATGGACCTCATGAAGAAGTTCGTGGACGCGTTCGGCAAGATCTCCGAGAACGCCGCCCGCGTGATGGACCTAGCCAAGGAGTAGCCTCCCGGCCCCGATGCACCAAAGGCGAAGGACGCCTCTCCCGAGATGGAAGAGGCGTCCTTTGCCTTATCGAGAGCCTGGCGCCGGCCGTTGCCCCGCCGCGGCTAGGCGAGGTCGGGGAAGACGGCGTCTGCCCAGGCGGCGATGGCGTCCCAATCGCGCAGGTCGCCCTCCGGCAGGCCCACCCACTGGAGGGCCAGACGCCCAGGCAGGCGCATGGGGCCCAACTTGCCGGCGAAGAAGCCTTCCGTCGTGGGCGTCACCGAGGCGTAGACGGCGTCCAGGTAGGCTGAACGCTTGGCGGCGCTCTCCTCGCTGTCATCCAGGTAGATCATGTGCACACAGAAGGCCGCCAGCGGCAGGCGGTTGAGGACGGCGGCATGCTCCTCCAGGTAGGCCAGTGCCGAAGGCAACCACTTGCCGCCCTGCACGGCGCTACCCAGCACCACCGCATCGTAGTCGGAGGGGTCGCCCGCTTCCTGTACGCGACGCACATCGGCGGACAGGCCGCGAGCGCAGAGCCGGTCGGCAATGGCCTGGGAGATCTCGCCGGTGGAACCGTACTGGCTGCCGTAGGCCACCAGCACACGCTTGGCCCCCTCCGGCCCGCATGTTGAGTGGGTGAAGGGTACGGCCGGAACCTGAGTACCCAGCACCACCGTCGCCGTGCACGCCAGCGTGCTGACGACCGCCACCCCACTCATGATAAGCACGCGGCGACGCGCCACATCAACTTCCTTCATGCCTCACCCCTCGCTCATTGGCCGGTTCCGGTCGGGCCCGACCCTGTCGCCATCATAGCAGCCCCCAATACGCGCGAACAACGCGGGCGGTACCGGGTACCGTCGCGGCGGCGCGCGCGCCGCGAGGCGTTGTCAGTCACGGCTCACTTTCCCCATTAGCCAAACCGGGCTACAATAGACTCCTGACGGAACCATGGCCACCTGAGAGTCGCCATGGACTAGCATTTCGCGTTGTGTGGAGGTTAGTGAGATGGCCCACGAACTGCCGACCCTGCCGTATGCCTATGACGCCCTGGAGCCCGTGATTGACGAGGAGACTCTCCGCATCCATCACACCAAGCACCACGCCGGCTACGTGACCGGCCTCAACAAGGCCGAGGACGACCTGGCCAAGGCTCGCCAGGCGGGCGACTACGCGCTCATCAAGAACCTGAGCAAGAACGCCGCCTTCCACGGATCCGGCCACATCCTGCACTCGCTGTTCTGGGACAACCTGGTCTCGCCTTCCAAGGCCAAGGACGCCCCCTCCGGGCACCTGGCCGAGGCCATCGCGCGCGACTTCGGCAGCTTCGATGCCTTCAAGGCCCAGTTCACCGCCGCCACCATTGATGTTGAGGGCAGCGGCTGGGGCATCCTGGCTTACCGCCCCTTCGACGGCAAGCTGGTCATCCTGCAGTCCGAGAAGCACCAGGACCTGGCCCAGTGGGGGGCGCAGCCGCTCCTCGTCTGCGACGTCTGGGAGCACGCCTACTACCTCAAGTACCGCAACGCCCGCGCCGATTTCGTCAAGGCGTTCTGGAGCATCGTGAACTGGGATGTGGTCGCCGAGCGCTACTGCCGCGCTGCCGGCTGCTGACACCCGCCCAGCACTACCGTAAGTCACTAACGAAGACGCCTCCCCGCTCGGGGAGGCGTCGCTGGTTGTTACCCGTGGGTGAGACCTAACTCAGCCCCGCTCCGCTCAAGTACAGCGCCAGTGCACCGCGCAATCCCACATCCTCACCCAGGGCGGCGGGCACGATCTCGCAGTGCTCCCAGTACGCCCGCGGCGCGCGCGATTGCACCGTGGCGGTGACCGGATCGAAGAGCAGCGGTCCCGCCTTGGTCACGCCGCCTCCCAGCACGACGACGGTGGGATCGAAAGCGTAGAGGAAGTTGGTGATGGCTACGCCCAGGAAGTAGCCGGCCCGCTTGAAGGTGTTGGCGGCCACCGTGTCTCCCCGGCGGGCGGCCTCGGCCACCAGACGGGAGTCTATCGCCTCCAGGTCTCCGCCGGCCATCTCCGTTAGGAGAGACGGTCGGCCGGCCCGGATGGCCTCGCGCGCCTGGCGGGCGATGGCCGGCCCGCTGGCCAGCGTCTCCACGCAGCCGCGGTTGCCGCAGTTGCAGCGCGGGCCATCGGCCCAGACGGAGTTGTGGCCCAACTCGGCGGCATACCCGTGCGCGCCGATGAGCAAGACGTCGTCGCTGATTACCCCGCCGCCGATGCCGGTGCTGACGGTGAGATAGATGAGATCGTGGTGCCCCTGGCCCGCCCCGTACCACTGCTCGCCCAGGGCCGCCAGGCTGGCGTCGTTGCCCAGCAGTACCGGCACGGAGAACTCCTCCCGCAAGATCGCGGAGAGAGGGATGTTCCGCCACTTGGGAACGTTGGGCGCGTGAATGACAATCCCCTTCCGGGGGTCGAGCGGGCCGGGAGCCACGATGGCGATGGACGCTACCGAGCGGCCGCCCTCGCCGATGGCCTGGCGGATGGCCCGCTTGACGGCGTCGATGGTGGCTTGCCCGCCCTCGGGTGGCGTGGAGTGGGCTACACGGGTGATGAAGTTGCCCTCGGCGTCGCTGATGGCCACGCGAATCTGCGTGCCACCCAGGTCTACCAGGGCGATGTGTGCGTCGGTTGCGGTCAAGTGCGTAATCCTTCGCGGGAAATGGAGGAGGTGAGGTGTTGCGCTGGACCTAACCCCCAACCCCCTTCCCTACGCGGGAAGGGGGCTCGTCCCCTCTTCACATGGGAGAGGGGGCAGGGGGAGCGGTTGTCTCCTAGGCAGTCATGCTGCCGATGCGCTTCGCCACTTCCTGGGTGAAGCGCTCGATGAAGCCCTTCACGACGGCAAGAACGTCCAGGCTATCGTCCTGGATCAACGGGGTCAGGTCCATGGCGAAGTTGAGGCCGGCCGCCGTATCCACGCCATGGGAAGCAAAGTAAGTGGCGTTGGCCTTGCGCCGGCCCATGGTGGCTAAGTCGTAGCGCTTACCGCCGGCGATCTGCGAATCGTACACGCCGAGGAGGGCCGCCTGCAGGTTCTCGTGGCTGGATACGTCCAGCGGCACCTTGTCCTCGTCGGTCATCCAGTCCAGGTCGCGCCAGACCTCGCAGCCGTACAGGTGCTTCGGCCTCTGGTCGGCGGGGAGGGCGCGAATGGCGTCGACCACGCGCAGGACGACGGCGACGTGCGTGTCGTGCTTGTCGGCCGGGTTGTGCGTGTAGACGGCCTCGGGCCGCGCCGCCTTGAGGATCTGCACCAGGTCCGCCAGCGGATTCGGGTCAGCGGGGCTCTTGATCGCCTTGCTCGGGTAATCGAGCATCACGATGGCGGAGTAGTCGCCGACGTAGGCGGCCTTCTTCTGCTCGGTGATGCGGACCGCCTGCATGGCATCGTCGCTGTAGTCAGCGTAGAGGTCGGCGCGGGGAGAGCCGCGGCCGTCGCCCACGACGACGCCGGTGAACCAGCGGTCCGGCTGGGCGTAGCACTCGAGAATGGGCTTGGCGGCCATGATCTCGATGTCGTCCTGGTGCGCCGACACGCCCAGGTAGGTGGTGCGTGCCAGCGCCTGCTCCAGAGGCACGCCGTCGGGTACGAACGATTGTGCGGTAGGCAAGTGGAACTTCATCAATCCTCCTCCACGGGCGGCTGAGCGCCCCATGCTCGGCGGACGCGTAGCCCTCACCCCGGCGTCGCTTCGCTCCGCCACCCCTCTCCCATGAATGGTAGAGGGGTAGGGGGTGAGGGCGGTGCCCGTGCTCTACTTGATCTCCGGCAGGCTGGCGGCGGCGATGGACTGACCGACTCGCCGGCTCTTCTCGTCCGGCAACTGCACGTTGACGCGCGCGGCCAGGTCCGGGAACTCGCTGCGCATCACCTCGTTGGCGCCGGCCATGATGATGTCGCCGCCGGAACCCGAGGTGACGCGGCCCAGAATCAGCACGTGCTTGACGTCGTAGAAGTCCGCGTAATGGGCGATGGAGTAGCCCAAGAAGTAGCCGATGCTCTCCCAGATCTTGCGGGCGCCCTCGTGGCCTGCCTCCAGCTTCTCCTGCACGATCTTGAGCTTCTCGGCGTCGGTGATGCCGCCCGGGATCTCAATGCCTGCGGCCGGCGCCAGCCGGAAGACGCACTGCTGCGAGAAGTACAGCGCTCCCACCCCCCGGTCGCCGGACCACTCGTCCACGGGACCGTCAGGGTTGTAGTCCACCGGCGCGAAGGCCAGCTCGCTCAGCCAGGGGTTGATCGAGCCTTCCAGGTTGACGTAGCCGGCCGCCTCGCTGGAACCCATGGCCACGCCCAGGATGCCGGTGTCTTCCAGGGACATGGCACCGGCGAGGGCGGTGACATCGCCGTCGTTGATGACCTCAAGCGGCACGCCGAACTCATCGCGGAGGCGCAGGAACATGCTGCGCACCTTGTGGAACTGGTCCTTGGGCACGCCGCGGAAGAGCGAGGCGATCATGGGCCGGTTGTTGACGTAGATGCCGGCCGAGCTGCCGCCGATGGCGTCCACGCGGGGCATCTTGGCGGCGGCCGACTCCAGGGCCGTCTTGATCTCGCGGTAGTGGTACTCGGGATCGGCGTTCTTGCGCGGCTCCCACACCACTTCCTCGCTGAAGATAGCCTCGCCGTTGACCACCGCCGAGACCTTGCGGTCGGAGGCGCCGAGGTCGAACCCGATGCGATAGCCGTCCAGGTGCCGGCCGAGGGAGGCAGCCGCCTCGTGGGCGGGCGGGACGTCGGCCGGGGCGCAGGGAACGACGGTGAAGGTCTTCTCGTAGACGTCCTCGCCCATGAAGTGGTAGTCGAATTCACGCTCGCCGCCGGGAGCGTAGACCTTCTTGATGTGCTCGCCGATGGAGCGGGGACCGCCCACCAGGACCTTCCAGCCGCCGCGCTGCCAGAGCAGGAACTTCACCAGGCGCTCGGCATACTGGAGGTTGGCCGCCGCGCGGGGATGCCCGTCGGGGAACACCATGGTTTCATAGCGGGAGGTCTCGCCCGGGCCGCGCTCCAAGCCCAGCACCAAAGGCACGCCCTGACCAGAGTCGGCTACTTCCTTCTCAAAGGCACGGTTGGCCAGGACGGCCGGCCGGTAGCCGGGGTCCAGAGGAGGCACGAACTTGGGTGGTACCAGTCTAAAGGCGTCCATCATCGAGGCTCCTTGGGTGATGTTATCCTTATGATCATCGCGGGGCGGCGGACCGCCCGGTTAAGGGTAGTGTATACGGGCGAGTGGGCGCTGCAAGTCGGGGGAGGGACTCGCGGCCCGACGGGGCGGGTGCCCCACCGACACCCATCATTCCCACCGATCTTGACCATTCAGAGCCGCGTGCTATGCTGCCGGAGGCGACGGCCGGGGCGTTGCCCAGACACCGACGCAGTGGTATCCTGTAGAACATCCGTTCGCATCTGAATGCCGACCCAGGGAGGGGAAGCATGTACCAGACCTGCATCATCGTAGGAAACCTTGGCGCCGACGCCGAGATGCGCTACACGCCCAGTGGCACCGCTGTGAGCAACTTCCGGGTGGCGGTTAACGAGCGCTGGACGGATCGCGAAGGCCAACCTCAGGAGAAGACCACCTGGTTCCGGGTGGCCGTGTGGGGCAGGCAGGCAGAAGCCATCAACCAATACCTGGTTAAGGGGAAGCAGGTCCTAGTGGAGGGCACTATCGACGCCTCCGCCTACACCGCTCAGGATGGCACTCCGCGTGCCGGTCTCGAACTGAGAGCCCGCAATGTGCGTCTGCTTGGTGGCCGCGGCGATGACTGGGACAGCGGCGGACGAAACGAGGGACCTGGCGACGAGTGGATGGACGAGTCTCGGTCTAGCGGGAACCGTCCCGCCGCCGGCAACCGCCGGACGAGCCAGGCTCCGCGGGGAGGCGGTGGAACACCCCCGCCACCGGCCGATGAGGGAGACATCCCCTTCTAGGCCCTCCATCTACCCAGGCGGCAAGACCCCCCGGCATCATCGCCGGGGGGTTTCGATTCCACGGACTAGCTAGCTCAGCCGAGGGCCACGTCCAGCGTCATCATCACCGCGAAGCCCAGGAGCGCGCTCACCGTGGCGATGTCGGTGTTACCCGAACCCTGCGACTCGGGTATCACCTCCTCCACCACCACGAAGATCATGGCGCCGGCGGCGAAGGCGAGGGCGTAGGGGAGGATCGGGCGGGCGGCGATCACTGCAAAGGCCCCGATTACCCCGGCGGCCGGCTCCACAATGGCCGAGAGTTGGCCATACCAGAAGCTACGGAACTTGGAGACGCCCTGCGCCCGCAAGGGCATGGCCACCGCCAGCCCCTCGGGGAAGTTCTGGATCCCGATGCCGATGGCCAGGGCCAGCGCTCCCGCCAGGCTGGCAGCCGGGAGGTCCGCCGCGATGGCGCCGAAGGCCACCCCTACCGCCAGCCCCTCAGGGATGTTGTGCAGCGTCATGGCCAGGATGAGCAGGGTGGTGCGGCGCCAGGTGACGCTAGGCCCTTCCAGATCGCCCCGAGCCAGCCCTCGGTGTAGGTGGGGCAAGGCCTTGTGGAGCGCCCACAGACCGAGCCCGCCGAGCAAGAAACCGATGGCGGGCGGCAGGTAGAAGGGCAGCGGGCCCTCCAGGGACATCTCGATAGCTGGAGCCAGGAGCGACCAGAAGCTGGCGGCGATCATCACTCCGGCGGCGAAGCCCAGGGCCCCATCCAGCAGCTTGCGGCTCACGGACTTGGTCAGAAAGACGGTAGCCGCCCCTAGGGCATTGAGGCCCCAGCAGAAGGTGGTGGCAAGTAAGGCCTGCAGGACGTGGTTCAGTTCGGCGAACGCTTCGATCATATCTCTACCCTGGAGTGGCCGAGGCTGGCGCTATCTTAGGGCAAGCCGACCTTGTCCGCCACCGGCCGGGGCGGAACGGCTTCCCGTTCGGGCTTGTCACTGGCCGCCGCCCCGGTGATACTCGCGCACAATGACACCCAGGAGCGGCAACGTGAAACGAGTGGGCTGGGGCATCATCGGGTGCAGCGACATCGTGCAACGCCGGGCCGGCGAGGCCCTGCGCTCCCAACCGCAGAGCGACATCATCGCCTTCCACTCCCGCAGCCTGGATCGCGCCCGCGCCTTCGCCGAGCGCTACGGCGCTCCCACCGCCTACGACGACTTGGACCACCTCCTGGCCGACGACCGCATCGACGCCGTCTACGTCGCCACTGAGGTGGACCGCCACGCCGAGCAGGCCATCGCCGCTGCCCGCGCCGGCAAGCACGTGCTGGTGGAGAAGCCCATGGCCCTGGACGTCGCCCAGTGCCGGGCCATGATCGCGGCCGCCGAGGAGAGCGGCGTCCACCTCGCCGTCGCCTACTACGCCCGCTTCCTGCCCAAGCCCCAGGTCATGCGCTCGGTGATCGCCGCGGGACGCCTGGGCAGGATCGTCCGCGCTGTCATCCGCGTCATCGGTTACTACAACCCCGACCCGTCCGACCCCAAGCACTGGCGCGTCTCCGGCCGGGGCGGCGGCAACATGCTGGCCGACGTGGGCAGCCACCGGCTGGACCTGCTGGCCTACCTGATGGACAGCCGCCCCACGGCGGTATGCGGGTTCGCCGACCACCTGAGCCTGCCCTACCAGGCCGCTGACACCGAGACCGCCCTGGTGCGCTTCGACAACGGCGCCCACGTCACCGTGCTCGCCAACGCCAATGTGCCCCACCCGGGCCGCCTGAGCAGCGTCGAGATCTACGGCACCGAGGGTTCGCTTCTGACCGACCCTTGGTCCGACGAACCGGTGACGGTGGTGGGGAGCGACATGGCGCCGGTCGTGGTGGAGTCGCCCGCCAACGCCCACTTCCCCATGATGGACGACTTCGCCCGCTCCCTCGCCGAGGGGAGAGCGCCGCGCTTCAGTGGGCAGGACGGCCTCTGGGCCACCGCCGTCATCACGGGGACGTACGAGTCGCAGCGGGCGGGGCGGGTGGTGGAAGTCGGGTAGCCTCCGCGGCTCAGTCCGCCGGCGCGCCTGACTCCCATCGCGGGCGAAGCAAGCTACTCCTCGCCCCGCCCATTCCGCCGGCTCCACGGCCGATATTCCTGGCCCTGGTGCTCGGATAGCGGCAATCCCTAGCATCGCGCCCCCTCGGGAACGCCGCTGCGCCCTCTGGGGCGCGGGCCGATTTGCGGTTACAATGTCTCGTGACGCGTCTTCCTAGCACGGCACAACCGGAGGCAACCCATGAAGTCTCTCATCCGACTGGCGATCACCGCCGTCGCCCTCTGGGTGGCGGTGCAACTGGTCACGGGACTCGACTACGATGGCACCGCCCTGGGCCTGTTGGTCGTGGCCCTCATCTTCGGAGTCGTCAATGGCCTCATTCGACCCGTGGTCAAGTTCTTCACCCTACCGGTCATCTGGCTGACCCTGGGCCTGTTCACCATCGTCATAAACGCCCTCATGCTCTGGCTCACGGGCGTCATCAGCCACAGCCTCGGCGCCGGCCTCACCGTCGCCGGCTTCTGGCCTGCCCTCTGGGGCAGCGTCGTCATCAGCATCGTCAGCGTGGTGCTGTCCATGTTCGTCAAGGACAGCGACTAGCCGCCGAGCCGCCGCCAACCGAAAGGAGAGTCTCCGTCATGCCCGATCGTCCCAACGTCTTGCTGATCTGTGCCGATCACTGGGTCGGCTCATTCCTCGGCGTAGAAGGCCACCCGGCCCTAATGACGCCCACCCTGGACCAACTGGCCCGTAACGGCGTGCGCTACAGCCAGGCCTACTCCGAGTGCCCGGTGTGCATCCCCGCCCGCCGCACCATCATGACCGGCACCACCCCGCGCACCCACGGCGACCGAGTCTACTCCGACCGTATGCTCATGCCTGGCTTCCCCACCCTGGCGCAGACCTTCCGCGACGCCGGCTACCAGGCCTACGCTTCGGGCAAGATGCACGTCTACCCGCAGCGGGACCGCATCGGCTTCGACGACGTCATGCTGGGCGAGGAGGGTCGGGTCCAGTTTGGGGCCATTGACGACTACGAACTCTTCCTGGGCGAGCGAGGCTATGCCGGGCAGCAGTTCGCTCACGGCATGAGCAACAACGAGTATGTCAACCGGGCCTGGCATCTGCCCGAGGACTGCCACGTCACCAACTGGACCACGCGGGAGATGGTCCGCTTCATTAAGCGGCGCGACCCTACCCGACCCAACTTCTGGTACCTTTCCTACTGCCATCCCCACCCGCCCCTGGCTCCGCTGCAGGCCTACCTCGATCTCTATCGCGACATCGAGATCGACATGCCTTACTACGGGGAGTGGACGGAGAACGAGGAAACCTTCCCGCCGGCGTTGCGCGAGTTCCGCGAGCAGTGGCGGCACATGAGTGCCGCCGAGATCCGCGGTGCGCGCCGGGCCTTCTATGCCCTGTGCACCCACATCGACCACCAGTTGCGCGTGGTCTGGGGCGCCATCCGCGAAGAGGGCCTGCTGGACAACACCATCGTGATGTTCATCGCCGACCATGGCGACATGCTGGGCAACCACGGCCTCTGGCAGAAGCGCTGGTTCTACGAGAACTCAGCTCGGGTGCCCATGCTCCTCATGGGCGCCGCCGGCGACGAACGCGTCGGCCACCACCAAGTGGACGACCGGTTGGTGGGGTTGCAGGACGTCATGCCCACGCTGCTCGACCTGGCCGGCCTCCCCATTCCGGAAACGGTGGAAGGCATCTCCATGGTGGGGGACCAGCGACGCGAGCACTTCTTCGGGGAGATCTCCAACGGCCACCGCGCCACCCGCATGATCCGCGACCAGCGCTACAAGCTGATCTACTATCCGGCCGGCAACCTCGTCCAGCTGTTCGACATCTGGGAGGACCCGCACGAGTTGCAGGACCTCAGCCAGTCGGCCGCTCACCGCGAGGTGCGCGAGCGGCTGACGGCGGCGCTCATCCCCGAGCTCCACAGCGGCGACGAGGACTGGGCGCAGGATGGAAGTCTAGTCGGAGTGCCGGCTCCCGCCTACACCCCGGGGCCGAACCGGGCCCTCTCCGGCCAGCGCGGCTTGCACTGGCCCATCGCTCCCTCGCCCGGGGACTTCCCGGACGCCGGGCGGTAGGGAACGAACCTAACCCCCCGACCCCCTTCCCTGGAAAGGAAGGGGGAGGTCGGGAGGATCCGATCATCTGCCAACAGGGCACTGCTCGCGAGCCGGCTGCGTCGACTCGCGAGCAGTGGTCTTGCTCCGCGGAACCACATGGAGGGCTAGGTTCTTCTCCGCTTTGCGCCTTTGCGTGAGGTCCGCTCTACCCACGCCGCCCCGCGAACAACCTGCGGGCCGCGTCGCTGATCAGCCCCCAACCTCCGGACGGAAGCCGAAGGCGGCGCCGAAGCAGAGCAGCTCCTCGAAGGCCGTCAGGCTCAGGTCCACGATCTCCTCGGCCGCGAACGGTTTCGTTGCCATGCCGTGGGGGAGCTCCAGGAGCAGTGGCACACAGCCGCAGGCCAGGTACAAGGGCGTGAGAAGGTTGAAGCCGGTGCGAGGCGAGGTCCGTGGAGCCTCGGGGCGGTATCCTTCTCGCCGCAGCCGCTGCAGCACGACCGCCTCTAGGTGTGCCTGCCGGGTCCGGTAGGCTGCGGGCAGCAGCGGCTCTGTGCCGGTGAACATGGGCGCGTTGCCACACCCGTGCAGCGTCAGCACCACGTCCGGCACCTCCTCCCCCGCCAGCCGCAGAATGGCCTGGGTCTCCGGTGCGGGATGACCGGTGAAGTCGTCGTGCTGCACGTTGACCCCGGCGTCGTTGTAGTAGCCGCCCAGCAGCCTGACTCGATCCGCGGGTAGGGGCTGCCGCTCCTTGACCTCGGGCCAGGTCATGAGGCGCCCCTCTTCGTCGAGGCCCTGTCCGTAGTAGTCCACATCGTCGTCGTCCGACCCGATCAGGTTGTTGACGGGCACGCGCTCCCGGCCGTCCGGGTTCAGCAGAGGAACGACCGCCAGGCGAGAGCAGTCACATAGGCGGCGCAACTCCGGCCAGCCGCGCCCCTTCAGGTCGGCTCCGGTGCGCGCCACGGCCAGTAGGTTGAGGCAGGCGGCGATGCCCTCCACCTCCTGACCGTGCATCGCGGCCGCCACCAGTAGGACGGGCTTTGTCCGCCTCCTCGCGCCGAAGAAGGCGGCCGGATTGCCGCTGGCGAGCGCCGAGGAGAGTGTGGCGGTGCGGTCGGCCTCTTCGAAGTCACCATGGAAGAAGCAGTGAAGGGGCCGGCCGCCCGCCGAGTGCCCGATCACCCGGTGCGCCGTGGCCGGCCACCTTCCGGCGAGCCGGTCTAGGTCGGCAAGCCTGGTGGGCCAGAACGGCGGCGCCTCCAGGAACGA
>ERZ764778.818-NODE-818-length-34507-cov-6.067863_pt1 | contig 34507 bp, 34 predicted proteins | sample MGYA00374951_ERZ764778 | MGnify/ENA primary metagenome ERZ764778 (study PRJEB28918, sample SAMN05720193) | bioreactor metagenome | isolation source: Anaerobic biogas reactor | place: USA:Washington, USA | collected 2015-08-08 ...
TAGACTTAGGGCATAAGTCTGAATAGCGCTGACTGGTGTTCAACTCCGCTGAGCAACTGGACGGGGGTCGCATGAGACGCGGGCTGACCGGTCGCCACGAAGTGACCACGACCGTCGGCGAACGTGTCGAGGCGTTCGTGCCCGAGGCGCTGCCTCCACGCCCTCCGCTCGACCTCTCCGGCGACCTCAACGTGCTTGTCGAGCGCGCGGCGCTCGCGCTGGGCCGGCTCGACAGTGTCTCGATGCTCCTGCCTGACACGGCGCTGTTCCTGTACTCGTATGTGCGGAAGGAGGCGGTGCTCTCGTCGCAGATCGAAGGTACGCAGTCGTCGCTGTCTGATCTTCTCCTGTTCGAGATCGAGGAGGCGCCCGGTGTGCCGCTCGACGACGTCGTTGAGGTGAGCGGCTACGTCCGGGCGCTCGAGCACGGGCTGGCGCGTCTGCGCGGAGGCTTTCCGGTGAGCGCGAGGCTCATCAAGGAGATGCACGCCAAACTTCTGGAGCGCGGCCGCGGGAGCGACAGACAGCCCGGCGAGTTCCGCAGGTCGCAGAACTGGATCGGCGGCATGCGGCCGGGCAACGCCCACTTCGTGCCGCCACCACACACTGAAGTGCCGTCATGCATCTCCGAGCTGGAACGCTTCGTACACGACGAGAGCAGCGACTTGCCGCGCCTGGTGACTGCCGGCCTTGCTCATGCCCAGTTCGAGACCATCCACCCGTTCCTCGACGGCAACGGCCGCATCGGGCGTCTCCTCATCACACTGCTGTTGTGCGACTTCGGACTGCTGCACGAGCCGCTGCTGTACCTCAGCCTGTATTTCAAAGAGCACCGCGACGAGTACTACCGCCTGCTCGACCTTGCGCGCCTGGAAGGCGATTGGGAGGCGTGGCTCGGCTTCTTCCTGCAGGGCGCCGCGGAGACGGCGGATGAAGCGGTCGCGAATGCAAGGGATCTCGGGCGGTTGTTCGGCCAGGACCGCGGCCGGATCCAGGCGCTTGGCCGCCGGGCCGGGTCGGCGCTGCGTGTCCACGACTCGCTCAAAGAGCGGCCCCTGGTGTCGCTCGCAGAAGTCGTGGCCCGCTCCGGGCTCTCTTTCCCCGCTGTCTCGAAGGCGATGGACGAACTGGTCGCCATGGGCATCGCCAGGGAGCTCACCGGCAAGAAGCGCAACCGCGTGTTCGCGTACGACCGCTATCTGGCGACGCTCGCGGCCGGGACGTGACGCGGGGCGCGCGGGTTGGTCGTCGGGTCCCGGCGGCAGCACGCCCGTCGCCGACTATCGCAGCTTCGAGGTCGCCTCGACGCTGCACGCGGTGGGATCGCAGTCACTGCCGTGCCATTCCACGAGGTCGGCGTGGTCCGGGTGGTCAGGGTCGCCGGGCGGTGCGGGGAGGAGCCGGCCTGATGCTCACCGTCGACCGACTCACTCGGGAGGCGGCTGAAGCGGGGTTCAGGCCGGAGTCGTTCGAGAAGGTGGCACGCCTGTCGGACCTCATGGCGGGTCTTCGCAGTCACCCGCATCTGACATGGACCCGGCGGACGGGGGCTACCTCTGTGAGGACAGCGTGACCTACGAGCAGGCCTGCTTCAGCTACGGAGACCGGCTGCCCGGCAGCGGCCGCGCGGGCCGGCGCAGGGTCAACTCGCACATCTGCTCGCGCTGGTGACGGGACCGAGTGTCGACGCAGCACTTCACGCGCAGTGTGCCAACCTTGACTTCCGAGGCATTATAATCAAGGTTGTTGTGTAACCTTGATGGAGGTCGAGCATGGCCAGGGTCGTCAAGCGCCACTGGGTGACTGACGCCGCATCGGGCCTGCCGCGCAGGGACCGCCTCTCTTGTGACTACGAGGCCTACGTCCCGGACGCCCTGGCCGGGCGGGCGGTGATGCTGGAGGGGGCGGTCGCGGCTGACGTCAGCGAGGCCGAAGCCGCTCTGGCGCGGTTCGACCTTCGGGCGGGCGTGCTGGCAGACAGCGAGGCGCTCGCCCGCCTGCTGCTGCGCACCGAGTCAGTGGCGTCGTCCCGGATCGAAGGTCTCGAGGTCGGAGCTCGGCGGCTGCTGCGTTCGGAGGCGGCACAGGCGCTCGGCGAACCTGCACGTGACGTGACCGCGGCCGAGGTGCTCGGCAACATCGACGCGATGGCCTTCGCCGTCCGGAGCGTCGCCGCGGGTGATCAGATCGCCGTCGACCTCCTCTTGGACACGCATCGTCGTCTCCTGGTTGGGACCCGCCTTGAGGGGCACGGCGGCCACCTGCGCCATGTGCAGAACTGGATCGGCGGGTCATCCTTCAACCCCTGCTCGGCGGAGTACGTCCCGCCGCCGCCCGAGGCGGTCCCTGAGCTTGTCGCCGACCTGTGCGCCTTCTGCAACGACGACGCGCTGCCGGCGGTGGCTCAGGCCGCCATCGCTCACGCGCAGTTCGAATCCATCCATCCGTTCGTCGACGGTAACGGGCGCGTCGGCAGGGCGCTGATCCATCTGGTGCTGCGGCGCCGCGGGGTCGTCTCACGTGTCGTGCCGCCTGTCTCGCTCATCCTTGCGACGTGGGCGACGGAGTACGTCGACGCGCTCATGGGGATGCGCTACCGCGGGCGCGCGACGTCGCGCGTCGCACGAGGCGGCCTGAATCGTTGGATCGGGCTGTTCGCTGCTGCGACCCGGCGTGCCGTTGCCGACGCAGGCGCCTTCGAGGAAAGGATGCGGCTGCTCGAGACGACCTGGCGCGACCGCCTCGGCCGCGTCCGAGCCGGCTCGGCGGCGGAACTGCTCCTCCGGAGACTGCCCGGCGCGCCGGTCGTCACGGTGAAGAGCGCTGCCGAGCTCATTGACCGCAGTTCGCAGGCCACCAATGAGGCGATTGCCCGTCTGGTCGATGCCGGAGTGCTCTCGCAGACGACCATCGGGCGGCGTGGTCGCGCGTTCGAGGCGCCGGACGTGATCCGTGCCTTCACGGCGCTGGAGCGACGGCTCGCGAGCCCGACCGGCGACACGCGGACGGCGCCGCCGGCACGGAGGGCCCCGCGGCGGCGTTGAAGCCGCTGTCGCCTCGGCCATCTCCGTGAACGACGTCACCTCGATCTGCAGGCCGTGCATGTACGTGCTGGACTTGGCCGTGCCTGGCCCAAGGCCTCCCGGGTGTCGCTCTCAGTGTCGACGCGGCTCATGACGCTCTCCCTTTCGATGGGAGTCCAGGTTGAGTACGTCGAGGTGCGTTCCTGGGCGGCTCCCGAGCCCTCTCCGGGCAAACAGTGACTCGCTGATGGACTCGGACGCGTTTGTCTTTGGGAACAGTCGTGCAGGAAGAGAACATCGGAAGTGACTGCCTCCGGGAGGTGGCGATGGCACGAGTGCAGATGTACTCGATGCAGTGGTGCCCGTACTGCGCCAAGGCCAAGGCGCTGCTGAACGCCAAGGGCATCGAGTACGACGAGGTGGACGTCACCGACGACGAGGCCAAGGCGCTGGAGATGGTGCAGCGCACCGGCCAGCAGGGCGTGCCGCAGTTCTTCATCGACGGCCGCTGGATCGGAGGCTACGACAACCTCGCCTACCTCAACGCGACCGGCGCGCTCGACCAGCTGTTCGGCATCGAGTCGACGGTGGACCTCACCAAGGTGTGGGACGTGGCCGTGGTGGGCGCCGGGCCGGCCGGCCTCACGGCGGCGCTGTACGCGGCGCGCAAGAACCTCTCCACGATCCTCATCGCCCTCGACCTGGGCGGCCAGGTGGGCATCACCCATCTGGTCACCAACTACCCCGGCCTGCCGGTGATCGAGGGGCCGGAGCTGGTGCGCATGATGTTCGAGCAGGCCTACATGTACGGGCTCGAGCGGATGCTCGGGGAGCGCGTGCAGAACATCCGCGTGGACGGCCGCGCCAAGGTCCTGGAGCTGGTCTCGGGCAAGGAGGTCAAGGCGCGCGCGGTGATCGTCGCCAGCGGCGCCGAGAAGCGGCGCCTGGAGATCCCCGGCGAGAGTGAGTTCGCCGGGCGCGGCGTCGTCTACTGCTCCACCTGCGACGGCCCGTTCTATCGCGACAAGACCATCGCCATCGTCGGCGGCGGCAACTCGGCGCTCGAGGCGGCGGTGGAGATGAGCGGCATCGCCAAGAAGGTCTACGTGGTCAGCCGCCGCGAGTGGAGCGCCGACGAGGTGCTCAAGGACAAGGCCGGGTCGGCGAAGCAGGTCAAGGCGCTGGTGGGGTACGAGCCGCTGGAGATCGTCGGCTCGGAGATGGTCGAGCAGCTCACGCTCCGCAACCTCAAGACCGGCAAGACGCGCAAGCTCAAGGTGGACGGGGTGTTCATCGAGGTCGGCCTCTCGCCCAACTCGGATCCGGTGCTCGACCTGGTCAGCACCAACCAGCGCGGTGAGGTCATAGTGGACGAGATGGGCGACACCGGCGTGCGCGGGGTGTTCGCCGCCGGGGACGTGACCGCGACCAAGGACAAGCAGATCGTGATCGCCGCCGGCGAGGGCGCCAAGGCGGCGCTGGCTGCGTTCGACTACCTGATCACGCAGCGCTGACGGCGGCGCCCGGCGCGTTCCCTCGCCCGCGCGTCACCGGCCCGTCAGGCCGAGCCGGTGTGCTCGAGGATGAACTCCACCGTGCGCCGGTCGTAGTCGACGCGGTGCTTGAGGCCGCTGATCTCGTGGCCCTCGTCCGGATAGACGACGTAGTCGCAGATGCGGCCGCGCCTGCGCAGCTCCGTGGCCACCTCGACGATCTGCCGCGGCGGGCAGCGGGGGTCGAGCGCCCCGCCGAGCAGCAGGAGCGGCGCCTCCACCCGGTCGAGGTGGTTGATGGGCGAGTAGTACGTCAGCTTCGCCCGGTCCTTCTCGATGTCGCCGGTGTTCTGCAGGTCCCACCAGCGCAGGTCGTCGCGGATGGCGGTGTCGACCTGGCTGTCGATGAAGTCGAAGAAGGGCACGCCGGCCACGCCCACCGCCCACAGCTCGGGGAACTGGGTGACCGCGGCCATGGTGTGGAAGCCGCCCCAGCTGCGCCCCGTGATCGCGATGCGCGACGGGTCGCAGCCGTGCCGCACGAGGAACTCGTGTCCGGCCGCCACGTCCAGCACCTCGCCCTGGCCCATGAGCCAGCGGTTGGCGAGCTGCCAGCGCCGGCCGTAGCCGTCGCTGCCCCGGTAGTTGGGGTGGAGGACGGTGAGCCCGGCGGCCACGAACGCCTGGCGCAGGGGGTCCCACTCGTTGGAGTGGTGCCAGGTGGGGCCGCCGTGGACGATCACGACGGCCGCCCCGTTGGGTTCGTCCGGCTCCACCAGGATGCCCGGCACCTCGGCGAGGTGGTCCCAGCTCGTGTACCAGACCGGACTGCCGGAGACGAACCTGGCCTCCCGCAGGCGGGTCGGCAGCGAGTCGGTGAGCATGGTCACGTCGCCGCTGTCGAGCTCCACGCGGTAGAGGTCGGGCGGAGCGTCGGGGCGGCTGAGCACGCAGATGAGCGCGGCGCCGTCCGGGGTGAAGCCGGGCGCGTAGTGGTTGCCCGGCCCGATGCTGTACTCGGTGACGGAGCCGTCACGCAGGTCCACGTGGCAGAGGCCGGTCTCGCCCTCCACGTCGACGAGGAACGCGAGCGCGGCGCCGTCCGGGGCCCAGACCGGGTGGTGGGCGTCGACGTGATGATCCTCCCAGGCCCAGGTGACCGATCCGCTTGCCAGGTCGTAGACACCGATCGCCGGGTGGTCGCCCGGACCGCCGGAGAAGGCGAGGCGGCCGCCGTCCGGCGACCACGCCAGCTGTCCGGCGAAGAACTCGTCCGAGCCGCCGACGAAGGTCGTCTCTTCCGTCCCGGTGTCGATCACGACGATCGCCGTGTCCTGTCCGCGTGTGCCGATGGTGCAGGCCAGGCGGCGCCCGTCCGGCGACCAGCGCGGCGAGCTCTCCGTGTACGGGTGCTCCGTGAACAGGCGCAGCGCCTCCCCGCGCGGGTTGGGCGCCGCGGGCATGACGGCCACGGCGTATCCGTCGCCGTGCGTCACCGTCAAGGCGAGCTGCGTGCCGTCGGGCGAGAGGTCGGGATCGGGCAGCGGAGCGAGGTCGGGCGTCTCCGGCAGGAGGTTGACGAGCGCTCCGGTCGCGACCTCCCAGCGATAGACGTCGAAGCACTCGGAGCCGCGGTCGTCACGGCTGAAGTAGAGATACCGTCCGTCCGGTGAGAACTGGGGACAGGCGCAGCGGTCGCGCAGGTCGCCCACGCGGCGCGGCTCGCCGTCGGGGAGGTCCATCACGTGGATCTGCCAGTCGCCGCCCTTGTACCACTCGAAGGCGACGCGGGAGCCGTCGGGCGACAGCGCGTACGGCCGGTACTCTTCTCCTACCGCCGGCGCCGCAGCCAGCTGTGCGATGAGGGGCGTGCCCACCGAGATGCCTCCGATCCTCGTGCTCGGACGGTCCGCGGGACCGCTCCATGCGGCGCGGCCCCGGCGGGCTAGTCTACCGTCTCGGCCGTCCCCGCACACATCGTCGCCCTCGAACGTGACCCTGCCCGCCGCACGCGGACCCTGACGCCGGACGCCCCGCCCGTTACACTGGGGACGCCACGATCACCTGCCCACCGCGCTCCGCGCCGGCGGCGATCAGGGCCGGCTCGTCCAGCGGCCCCCGATGTGGGGAGAGGTGATGCAGATGGTGGTTGCGGGTCACGCGCGGCTCTGTCGCACCCCCTCCGGCGCCCTCTCCCCGGAAGCCCCCACCCCCCACCTCCCCAGGGGGGCCGGCGGCCCGCCGCGGCGGGCCGCCGGCCGGGTCCCTCCGCGCGAGGCGGTCGTCCTCGAGCCTGATCCGCTGCGGCGGCTGCTGGTCGCCGCGGCGGTCGAGACGCTCGGCCTGCGGCTGCGGGGTGAGTCCGCTCCGGCGTCGGCCGGCGGCCCGGAGGTCGTCTTCCTGCCGCTCACGGCGGCCGACGACTGCCGCGGGGCCTCTGCGCGGGCGTGCGCGGCGATCGGATCCGGAGCACCGCGCACGCCCGCCGGCGGCGAGGCGGCGCCGCTCGTCGTCGGGTACGGCGCCGGTCCGCCGGCGCTGCTCGCCGCACACCGGCTCCACGGGTGCACCGACCTGGTGCTGGTGCTCACCGCGGAGGGCGGCGGGCCGTGCTTCGCCCATCTGCCGGCGTCCGACCCGGTCGTGGAGGCCGGCCTCACCGAGCGCGAGGCCGACGTGCTCGTGCTCCTCCTCGCCGGGCTCACCACACCGGCGATCGCTCTGCGTCTGGGTGTCGCGGAGAGCACCGCCCGCAGTCACTGCCGGGCGGTGCTGCGCAAGTTCGGCGCGCGCGACCGTCTGGTGCTGCGTGCCGGGCTCCGGGACGCAGCGCCCGAGTCGCCGTCCTGCGCGCCGGGAGGGCCCGCAGTGTAGACTGGGCGTCGGGAAGCGCCCGGTCGAGACCGTGGGCGGTCCGTCGGTGCACAGTGCGTCGTGGCTGAGGGCGGTCACGACGATCGGTGCCCGTGTCCTGCCTGGTCGCCCGTCGCATGGCTTCGTGCTCCGCTGCGGTCGCCGGCTCCATATCGAGTCCTCGGGGGGAGCGAGTGACTACTCAAGACGTCGCGACGACACCTGTCAGCAGCCTCAGGCGCACGCGGGTCAGCCTGCTCAGCCTCTTCTTCGTGATGTACATCCTCGTGTCGGGCGGTTCGTTCGGCATCGAGGATATGGTCTCGTGGTCCGGTCCCGGCCTGGCCCTGCTGCTGCTGCTCGTACTGCCCATCTTCTGGAGCCTGCCCATGGCTCTGGTGGCGAGCGAGCTGGGCTCGGCCATCCCGGGAGAAGGTGGCTTCTACGTGTGGATCCGGCGCGCGCTGGGCGACTTCTGGGGCTTCCAGGCCGCGTGGTGGTGGTCTCTCTCCATCTTCGTCGACGCGTCGGTGTACGTCGTGCTCGCCGTCGGGTATCTGCAGAACTGGCTGGGATTCAGTCAGATCTGGTTCTACCTCGTGTGCTGGGCCATCATCGCGGTCTTCGCCCTGATGAACATCATCGGGGTGAGAGTGCTCGCGCTGGGCTCCACGGTGTTCTCGATCCTGATCCTCGCTCCGTTCGTGGTCCTCATCGTGGTCGGGCTCGCCAAATGGCAGTTCAACCCGTTCACGCCCGTGACGGCGCCGGGACAACCGTTCTTCGGGACCGGCGGGGTCTTCGCGCTGGGTCTGGCGATCGGGGTGTGGATGTATTCGGGCTACGAGTCGATGTCCACCCTGGCGGGCGAGATCCGCAATCCGCAGAAGCTGATCCCCCGGGCGCTGCTGCTCGCACTGCCGTTCGTCATGCTGATGTACGTGCTGCCGACCCTGGCCAGCCTGGCCGGCTACGGTCATTGGGACGCCTTCGCCGTCGAGGCCGGCGACGGGAGCGTCTCGTTCATCGAGCTCGCCAGGGCGCTGGGCGGCTCCGCGCTCGGGGTCGCCATGCTGGTCTCGGCGCTCCTCGGCAACCTGGCCCTCTACCTGGACTACATGGCGGTGGGAGCCCGGCCTCTCTTCGCGATCGCGGCCGACGGGCTCTTCCCCCGTTCGATCTCCCGGGTGAGCCGTCGTTTCGGGACCCCCGTGGCGGCCATCGTCCTCATGGCGGTGGTGAACGCCGTCCTCATCATCGGTCCCTTCCGGAACCTGATCGTGATCGACGTGATCCTCTTCATCTCGTCGTATGTGCTCATATTCGTCTCGGCCGTCCGGCTGCGCGTCTCCGAGCCCGGCCTCAAGCGTCCCTTCCGTGTCCCGCTGGGGACCAAGGGGCTGATCGCGATGGTCGTCCCGCCCATCCTCATCGTGATCTTCACCATCTACGTGAACGTCATCGACCGCAGTACGGAGCTGTTCGGCATCAGCGGCTTCAGCCTGTTCGGCCAGGATGTGGGCTGGTACGGCATCGCCGGGTTCGCGGCGCTGCTCTCCGGTCTCGTGCTGTACTACGTGTTCCGGGCGGTCTATGGTGGCCCGGGCAGTCCCTCGAGCGAGGCCGGCAAGGAGGCCATCGCGCTCGCCGAGGCGGAGGCGGCGGAGGATTCGGCTTGATCGGAGGGCGGGCTCTGCCGACGTGCCGGTGCGGAGCCGCCGCGGCACGGAGGGATTGATGGAGACCCGGATCCAGGTCCTCAGCGAGGACGAGAAGGCGCAGGTCCACGAGCGCACGCTCAAGGTGCTGGGCACGACCGGCCTGCGCTGCGACACGGAGGAGGGGCGCCGGATCCTGCAGGCCGCCGGCGCCGACGTGGACGAGGCGACGCGTCGCGTGCGGTTGTCGGCGGACCTCGTCGAGAGCCTCCTCGAGCAGGCGACGACCTCGTTCGTCGTGCAGGGTCGGCGCCCAGGTTGGAGCTTCCCGCTCGGAGCCGGCGCGTTCACCCTGCTGGCCGACGGCGGCGCGACCTCCGTGTACGACGCCGCCACCGGCGAGCGCCGTCCGACCACCTGGGACGACTGGCGGGCGGCCACCCGGCTGCTCGACGCGCTCGACGACGTCGGCTTCTACTGGTGCCCCGTCGACTACGCCCCGGACTTCGAGCAGCCGGGCGGGCTGGTCCGCTACTTCACCGACGTGTTCGCCGTCTTCGGCAAGCACGTGCAGGACTCTTTCGGCACCCCTGAGCTGGTCCCGTGGCTCAAAGAGCTGCTCGACATCGTGTTCGGTGGACCGGCCGAGGTGCGTGCCAGGATGCCGCTCTCGTTCCTCATCACCCCGACCTCACCGCTGACCATCGAGCGCGGCTTCACCCAGACCTGGCTGGGGCTGCGCGACTACGGGCTCCCGGTGGCCGTGATGCCGATGCCGCTGCAGGGCGCCACCGCGCCCGGGAGCCGCCTCGCGACGCTGTTGACCGCCAACGTCGAGACGATCGGCACGCTCTGCCTGGTGCAGGCGGCCGCACCCGGCACGCAGGTGATGTACGCGCCGGTGGTCGCCACGATGGATCCGCGCACGGGGCTGTACGCGGCCGGTGCGATGGAGCATGCGGTGCTCTGCGTCGCCGCCACGGAGATGGCCCGTTGGTACGGCCTCCCCGCGGAGTCCTCGGGCCTCTGTACGCAGACCTACCAGCCGGACCTGCAGACCGCCTGGGAGAAGACCGGCGGCGGTCTGCTCGTGACCCTGTCCGATCCCGATGTGCTCGTCGGTCCGGGTCTGCTCGGCGGGGCCACGGTGCTGAACCTCGAGCAGATCCTGCTGGACGTCGAGGTCATCCGGCACGCGCGCCGGGCGCGCAGCGGAGTGCCGGTGCGCGACGACCTCTGGCTGGACGACGTGCTCGAGCGCGTGGGGCCGTCCGGCTCGTTCCTGGGCGAGCGCTCCACCCGCACCGGCGTCCACGCCGGCGAGTGGCGCCTCAGCGACTTCGGCGTACAGGGGAGCTGGGATGCGTGGCAGGCGGCGGGCGCGCCGGGTTCCATGACGGCCGCCCGCGAACGCATCGCGGCGATCCTCTCCCAGCAGGTCTCGCTGTCGTACAGCGACGACCAGGCGGCGGCCCTCGCGGCGCTGCAGCGCCGCGCCGACGCCGCCTCCTGACCGCCGCGCGTCAGTCGCCGAGCGCGTCGAAGGCGAGGCCGGTCAGCAGCTTGGGGTAGAAGTAGGTGGACTTCTGCGGCATGACCTCGCCGCGGTCGGCGACGGCCCGCACGCGGTCGGCCGGCGTGGCGTTGAGGAAGGCCCCGAGCCCGTATCGGCCGGCGCCCAGGGCGGCGAGCGCGCCGCTCACGCTGTGGGCGTAGTCCACATGTGTCTCGGTGTCGTCGTGCCCCACGCCCAACGCGTCTCCGAGCAGGAGCTCGTGGAGCAGGCTCACAGAGAGGCCGGCGGAGACGGGAGAGAGCCCGCCGGCGGCGAGCCGCTCCGACGCCTGCGGCTCCCGTGCACGGACGAAGAGGCATGTCTCCCGGTGGGGCAGGTAGAGGCCGAAGGTGCGGACCGGGTCGGGCCGGGCCGGCAGCGCCTCGAGCGCCGTCCGGCAGGCGTCGATCCCGACGACCGGCTCCCCGACCAGGTCGAAGTACGGTCTGATCCGCTCAAGCAACGCATCCGGCGACAATGACGCGATGCCGCGCACGAGGCGATGCGCGGGCAGCACCGTGAGCCCGGGGTCGCTGAGGCTGCACAGGTGCACCATCAGCGTGTCGGCGCTCTGGTCGCCCATGGCGCGCCGCTCGTCACGGTAGGCCAGGGCGGTCTCGTACCGATGGTGGCCGTCGGCGATGTAGAGCGGGCGGCCGCGGAGCGCCTCGGCCACGCGTCGGGCGGCCGTCCCGGTGACGACGGCGGTCACGGCGCGGCCGCCGTCGCCGTCGTGCGCCGTCCGCCGATCCGCCTCGGAGACCCCCGCCGCAGCGGCGTCGAGCAGGGCGCCGGCGGAGCCGTCGTCGTCCGGGAAGAGCATGAACACCTGGCTGAGGTCGGTGTGCGTGGCGCGATACAGCCGGAGACGGTCCACCTTGGGGCCGGCGTGGGTGCGCTCGTGCGGGAGGACGACGCGATCGTCCAGGCTGGTCAGCCGAAGTCGCGCGATGAACCCGCGGCGGGTGCGCTCACGTCCGTCCGGTCCGCTGAACGTCTGGTCGACGACGACGATCCCGGGCTGCTCGTCGCGCACCAGCACGCCGTCGGCCCGCCAGCGGCGCAGCGTCCGCGCCGCCCGTGCGTAGGCCGCGTCGTCCGCCTTCTCGCCGGGCGGCACGGGCAGGTCCACGTGCACCACGTTGTACGGGCTGCGCGCCCGCAGCTCGGCGGCCTGCGCCGCCGACAGTACGTCGTAGGGCGGCGCCACGACGTCGTCCAGTGCGATGTCGGCGCGATACCTCATGGCTTTGAAGGGTGTGACGTCGGCCATGCGTCTCCTCGCGGACGCCCGCGCGTGCGCGCGGTGCGTGCGGCCATTCTACCGGGCGGCGCCGTGCGGCGTCGGCCGCGCCCGGCGTCTGCGGGGGCGTTACCGCTGGATGATGACCGGCATGCCGATCACCACCCGCCTGAAGAGGTCCTCGACCTCCCAGATGTGCATGCGGATGCAGCCGTGCGACGCGTATGTACCGATAGACGCGTCGTCGGGGGTGCCGTGGATGCCGACCGCCGGTGCACTGGTCCCGATCCAGCGTGTCCCGAGGGGGTTCGCGACCCCGGGCGGGATGGGCTTGGAGTCCTTGGCCCATTCCGAGTTGGGCGGGTACCAGGTGGGGTTCATGAGCATGGAGGTGACCACGTAGGACCCGGTCGGCGTGGGGTAAGCCGCCTGGCCGGCCGCGATGCGGTAACTCTTGACGAGCTTGCCGTTGCGGTAGAAGTGCAGCTTGAGGTCGCCCAGGTCGACGACGATCTGTCCGCTGAGCGCGTTGAGGACGTTGCCGCCGACGATGCCGTCGACCTCCAGACCGTACTTGGCCTGCAGCTTGCGGACGGCCTGCGAGGTGGCCTCGTCGAAGTAGCCTGACTTCCTGCCCGTGTAGACGCCCGCGTTCGCGAGCTTCTTCTGCAGCGCCTTGACGTCCTTGCCCCTGGCGCCGGGCCACAGGGTGGCGGAGCCGAAACGCTCGGTGCTGTCGACGGTGAAGGTCTGCTTGCTGGTGACGACGTTGCCGCCCTTGTCGCTGACGGTCACCACCAGGGTGTGCCTGCCCTGGGCGAGATGCTTGGCTGCATATCTCGCGTTCGACGCCGGTCCGTCGAGCTCCCTCTGCTCGCCGTCGAGGACCAGCTTGACCGTCGGCACGCCCAACTGGTCGGTGGCCGTGAGACGGAGGGTGACGTGATCCTTGTCGATCGTCTTGTCGAGCTGCGTGATCTCGAGCACCGGCGGCTGCGCGTCGACGTACACGTCGAGCCGTTTGGCACGCCGGTTGCCGGCGCGGTCGACCGTCTCGACCAGTACGCTGGATGCGCCGTCCGGCAGCTCGGCGCTCACCGAGAACGCGCCCCCGCCGTCGGCCTCGGCGTGCGCCTTGACTCCCCCGCCGCTGACGGTGACGGTGGCGAACGGCTCGGTGGTGCCGGTGAAGGTCGCGGGGTCGGTGTTGATGCGCCCGGCCGCCACTTCCTTCTCGAACTTGAGCGTGGGGATCTCGGTGTCGACCACGAAGTGCCAGTCTTCGCGAAGGTCGCGGCGGAACAGGTTGGAGCTGCGGGCGCGGAAGCTGACCGAGTGCTGCCCGTCGTCGAGGGCGGTGGCAGGGAGCGTCAGCGTGTCCCCCTCGCGCCGCGTCTGGGCCGTGACGTCCCGTCCGTCGAACGTGACGGCCACGTCCTTGAGCCCGGAGAGGCCCTTGACGTCCAGGGTCAGCGTGGGCGACGCGTCCTTGACGTAGGCGCCGGGGCCGGGGGTGGTGGCCGAGACCCGCGGCACTCCGTAGACCTGCCATCCGACGACGGCCGCGAACAGACAAACCGCCGCGATGACGAAGTACGGCCAACGGCGGCGGCGACGGTACTCGGTCCTGTAGATCTGGTACGGCGCGTCCGGCACGGACCCCTTCCTGGACGATTCTTCTCCGCATTATACCCCAAGCAGCGCGAGTCTCCTCGTTGACGTTGTGGCTCCTCGATGGGACATCCGTCCAGGCCGGTGGGAGTGCGGGTGGAGCCGCGACCACGCATCGCGACGCGTGCGAGGCAGGATTGCGCCGTCGCGCGGATAATCTCGCGGCATGGACAGATCGTGCGTCGATCAGGCGGGCGTCGACGGCGGCTGCGTCCCGGCGCGCCTCCTTCCGGAGCAGGTGCCGTGAAGACGGTCCCGTTCATCCTGCGCGACCACCGCGACCAGCTGTGGCGGCGCTGGACCGAGTCTCTCGGCGAGGATGTCCCGGCCGACTACCGCGAGCTGATGAGCAGCCCGCTGGGTGAGCGGTTCGTGCGCGCGTTCGTCGACGACCTGATGGCCTGGAGCGAGGCCGAGGAGTACGAGGCCCCGACCCAGCTTCGCCAGGCCTGTGAGCGTGTGGGCGCGGATGCGCTCCATCGCATGGCGCTGGGTTTCACCGCTCTGGAGCTGGCGGCGGCCCTCCAGGCGTTGCGCGGGGCGATCATCGACGTGCTGCTCGACGTCCTCGTGCTCGGCGACCTGCCCTCGTTCGCGGAGACGCTGGAGCAGGTCAAGGCGGCGGACCGCTTCATCGACCAGCTGGTCCACGCCGTGCTGCTGGCAGAGCCCTCCGGCGGTCGGTGACGTCGACCGGGGTCAGGAGCGGAGCCCCCTTCGCGGCGCGCCCGCCGGACGGGTTGCGGCTCCGCCGGGGCGCGACTAGGCTCGCCCGATGCTGAAGCTGGCGCTCATCTTCGGGGGACGCTCGGCCGAGCACGAGATCTCCCTGGCCTCGGCCCGTTTCGTCGCCGCGATGCTCGACCGGGACAGATACGAGGTCGTCCCGGTCGGGATCACGCCCGCCGGCCGCTGGGTCGTGCCGGACGACTTCGACGCCGCCGTCACCGCCGGGCTCGACGCCGTGCCGTCGCGAGCGGTGCACCTCGTCACCGACCCGGGGCGCCCCGGCCTCGCCTTCCCCGAAGGTCCGTTCGTCCCGCTCGACTTCGCCTTCCCCATCATGCACGGGACCTTCGCCGAGGACGGCACCGTCCAGGGGCTTCTGGAGATGGCGGGCCTCGCCTACGCAGGCGCCGGTGTGCTGGGCAGCTCTGTCGGCATGGACAAGGAGCTGATGAAAGCCGTGTTCGCCGCCGCGGGGCTGCCGCAGATGGACTACCTGGTGCTGCGCGACGACGCGGCCGTCGGCGCCGACGCCGTCGCCGCGGTCGAGGCCCGTCTTGCGTATCCCGTCTTCGTGAAGCCGGCCAATCTCGGCTCCAGCGTGGGCATGACCAAGGCGCACGACAGGGGGGAGCTGCGGACGGCGCTGGAGCTCGCCGCGGTCTACGACCGCAAGACGGTGGTCGAGGCCGCCTGCGAGGGTCGCGAGCTCGAGTGCAGTCTGCTCGGCAACGCCGACGTGCGCGCCTCGGTGGTCGGCGAGGTGATCCCGGCCAACGAGTTCTACGACTACGAGGCCAAGTACACCGAGGGGAAGATGGCGTTCGTCATCCCGGCGGCGGTGGACGAGCGTCAGAGCGCTCGCGTACGGGAGTTGGCCGTGGCCGCCTTCCGTGCCATCGACGCGAGCGGCTTCGCACGCTGTGACTTCTTCCTCGAAGCCGCCACCGGCCGCGTCGTGCTCAACGAGATCAACACGATCCCCGGCATGACCGCCATGAGCGGGTTCCCCCGGCTCTGGGAGGCGTCCGGAGTCGGCGGCCGGCAGCTGATCGAGGAGATCGTGCGCCTCGGGCTCGAGCGGCACGAGCGGCTCGCCCGGCTCAAGATGGCGCGCTGAGCGTCGCCGCCGGGCGGCGCCCGACGCAGCTCACTCCGCGCTGCCCGTCCCCACAGGGTGGGTCACACGTTCCACCCAGTCTTTCAACGCCGGGATCACACCGAGGAAACGGAACGCGTACGTGTCGGCGACGGCCTGCCCGGTCACGGTGAACTTCACGGCGCCGCTCCCCGCCTGGACGCTCTTGAAGTCCAGCATCTCGATGCCGGACTTGTCGAGGTACTGCATGGCGGCGAGCTTGGCGGCGACGAGGTCGAGCGACTGCGCGTACTCCGTCCGTGCTTCGCGCGCCGCCTCGGCGGCGTCGTTGCCCACCTGGTGGGCCTTGAAGACCGCGATGGCGTCGAGGACGACGATGCCGATGACGGCGAGGACGACGACGACCCACACGACCTCGCGGATGAAGCCGTCCTGACCGCTCCGGCGACAGCACCGTGACATCGCTCCTCCTTGGTTCGCCGGCTTGATACCCCCCTGTATCGGCAGGAGGAGAGAAGAGTCTACCCCGTCAGGGCGGTCAATCCGATGCACAGGACGGCGAGGTCGTCGTCCGGCGGCCGCGCCGTGAAGCGTTCGCCGGCCGCCACGAGGCGGGCGACGACGTCGGCGGCACGCTCGCCGTGGGACCCTGCGAGCTCCTCCGCCATGCACGTCTCGAAGAGACGACCCTCGGCATCGCGCAGTTCGCCGAGACCGTCGGTGAAGAGCACGACGAGGTCACCGACGGCGAGGCGCAGGATCTCGGTGGGGTACGGCTCGAGGGCGACGTCGAGCTCCACCCCGATCGCCGCCTCGGTCACGAGCAGCGGTCGCTCCACGCTCTCCTCGCGCACGACGAAGGGGGCGGGGTGTCCGGCGGCGGCCAGCTGGAGGATGCCGGTGCGCGGAGTGAGTTGGCCGAACAACACGGTGACGAACCGTTCGGTGTCCCAGCCGAAGTCCTGCTGCTCGAGCAGGCCGTTGCGCAACTCCTGGAGGGCGTCGCCGGGGTGCGTCGGCCAGGAGAGGTGGCCGCCGTACACCGCGCCGCGCAGCATGAACTTGGTGACGAAGGTGGTGGCCATGGCGTCGACGCCCTTGCCGGCCACGTCGCCGATGGCGAAGGCGAGGCTGCCGGACGGTGGCCTCGCGTAGTAGTCGACGAAGTCGCCGCCGCTGAGGACGCCGGCGCTCGCCGAACGGTAGGTGAACGCGATGTCGAGACCCGGCACGTCCGGCGGCGCGCCGGGCAGCAGGCGCCGCTGCAGACGCTCGGCCACGTCGGCGAGCGTCGTGAGGGCATCCTTCCGGGAGGCGGGCCCGGGCGTCACCTGCGCCCGCCCGTGGCGCGGAGCAGGAGCGCCTGCAGGGTGAGCGCGCCGGCGGCGAGGAGCAGGATCACGTCGAGGCCCACGCCGACGACGCCGGCAAGGAAGACGAAGGCGCAGGCCCACAGCGCGGCGCCCGGCAGGACGCGGCGCAGGAACCGCCGCCGGAGGCTCAGCAGGAGCAGCCGGCGGCGCATGCCGCGGCCACGTGCGTCGTCGTCCAGGTAGCTCGAGCCGCGCGCGTGCAGCGCGCCGCTGAGGTCGCGGCCGTCGGCCGCGTAGACGCGGCACTGCAGCGGGAGACCCGAGCGCCGCAGCACCGCGTCCTGCGCGCGGGCGAAGTGCTCGACGAGGGAGAAGAAGCGGTCGTCGGCCGAGAGCCGGGCGTCGGCCAGGCGCACGTCGAGATACAGGCGGTCGACGGCGGGATCGTACTTGATCTCGCTGTGCCAGCCGCCGCGGCCGAAGAAGTCGCCCAGGAACCGGTCGAGGTCGCCGGGGATGCTCTCGACGTCCGGTCGATCCATCACGCTCATGGTCGGATTCTACCCGTCGACCTCCCTCATCGGCAGCCGCACGAGGGGACTGGAGCCGGCCGGACCCGGCGGAGGGTGTGCACTCCGGAGGCCTCCGTTCGAAGCGGGCCGGGGGCGTGCGGTAGAATGCCCCGTTTGACAGGGCGGCCGTCGCGGCCGCCGACGAACACGGACAGGAGTCCCCCGTGAAGATCGCAGTCATCGGCCTCGGCTACGTCGGCCTTCCGCTGGCGATGGTGTTCGCCGAGGCCGGCGTCGAGGTCGTCGGCATCGAGGCGGAGGCGGCACGGTGTGAGGAGGTCAACGCCGGCCGGAGCTACATCCAGGACGTCCGCGGCGACGCGCTCAGGGCGATGGTCGAGAAGGGTCTGATCCGCGCGACCACGGACTACGCCGCCACTGAGCAGTGCGACGCGCACATCATCTGTCTCCCGACGCCGCTGAACGCGAACCGGGAGCCCGACCTCACGTTCGTCAGGGAGGCCACCAGGCAGCTGGCCGGACACCTGCGCCGCGGCCAGCTCGTCACCCTGGAGAGCACCACGTATCCCGGCACCACGCGCGAGGAGCTGGCGCCGATCCTCGAGGCCGGGTCCGGCCTCACCGCCGGCGTCGACTTCCACCTCGCGTTCTCTCCCGAGCGGGTCGACCCCGGCCGGACCGACTACACCACCAGGACCACGCCCAAGGTGATCGGGGGCCTCACCCCGGCCTGCACCGAGCGGGCCCTGAAGGTCTACGGACCCGCGATCGACCACCTCGTCCCGGTCAGCACGCCCGAGGTCGCGGAGATGACCAAGCTGCTGGAGAACATCTTCCGCGGCGTGAACATCGCGCTCATGAACGAGCTCGCCATGCTGTGCGACCGCATGAAGGTCGACGTGTGGGAGGTCATCGACGCCGCCGCCACCAAGCCGTTCGGCTTCATGAAGTTCCAGCCCGGCCCCGGTCTCGGCGGCCACTGCATCCCGGTCGACCCGGTCTACCTGAGCTGGAAGGCGCGGGAGTACGACTTCTGGACCGAGTTCATCGAGCTGGCCGGCAAGGTCAACGAGAACATGCCGTACTTCTGCGTGGAGAAACTCCATCGCGCGCTCAACACGCGTGGCAAGAGCCTCAACGGCGCCAGGGTGCTGGTGCTCGGCGTCGCCTACAAGGCCGACATCGACGACCTCCGCGAGAGCCCGGCGCTCAAGGTGATCCGCCTGCTCCGCGACCACGGGGCCGACGTCGCCTATCACGACTCCTACTGTCCCGAGCTCCCCGGGTTCGGGTTGAGCTCGGTGCCGCTCACCGACTACCGGCGGCTCACCGACTACGACGCCGTGACCATCGTCACGGCCCACTCCGACGTCGACTACCGCGCCGTCGTCCACGAGGCCGACCTGGTGGTCGACTTCCGCAACGCCACGGCCGGCATCCCCAGTGCCGGCAACGTCTGGAAGCTGTAAGGGGGAGATCCTCTCGTGATGGACAAAGTCCGCGTCGGCGTGGTGGGGCTCGGCTACTGGGGCCCCAACCTCGCCCGCAACTTCGACCGCCTCTCCGGCGCCGAGCTGGCCTACTGCTGCGACCTCGACGAGGCCAACCTGGAGAGGGCGCGCAAGCTGTACCCGGCCGCCACGGTCACCGACGACTACGCGCAGCTGCTGGCCGACGACGCCCTCGACGCGGTCGTGGTCGCCACCTCGGTGCCCACGCACTACGCGCTCGGCAAGCTGGCCCTTGAGGCCGGCAAGCACACCTTCATCGAGAAGCCCATCGCGCTCAAGGCGGCCGATGCGCGCGACCTGCTCGAGACGGCGGAAGAGTACGGGGTCAAGCTCATGGTCGGCCACCTGCTCGAGTACCACCCGGCCGTGAACAAGATGAAGCAGCTCATCGACGACGGGGAGCTGGGCCGGGTCTTCTACGCCTACGCCAACCGGCTCAACCTGGGCAAGGTGCGCACCGACGAGAACGCGCTCTGGAGCCTCGGGCCGCACGACGTCTCGGTACTCAACTATCTCACCGGCGACGAGCCGGCGGAGGTCAGCGCCCGCGGCGAGTGCTATCTCCAGGACGACGTCGAGGACGTCGTGTTCGGCTACATCCGCTACGAGAACGGCATGGTCGGCCACCTGCACGTGAGCTGGCTCGACCCGCACAAGAGCCGCAAGATCACCGTGGTCGGCGAGAAGAAGATGGTCGTCTTCGACGACATGGAGGCCGACCGCAAGATCACGGTCTACGACAAGGGCGCCACCACGACGCGCACCAAGTTCGAGACCTACGGCGAGTTCGTCACGCTGCACTTCGGCGACATCCACATCCCCCGGGTCGACAACGAGGAGCCGCTGCGCGTGGAGTGCCAGCACTTCGTGGACTGCATCGCCGGCGACACGACGCCGCGCAGCGACGGCCGCGACGCGCTCAACGTGGTCAAGGTGCTGGACGCCATGGAGATCAGCCTGCGCGAGGGCGGACGTCCCGTCAGGACCGCGGAGCTGTGAGCGTGGGCCTGCACGCGGCAGACCTCGGCCACAACCTGCTCCTCGGCGACGGCGTGGTGCTCGGCGAGGGCGTCGTCTTCGGCGCCAACGTGGTCGTCTACGACGACACCGTGATCGGCGACGGCTGCTTCATCCAGGACGGGGCCGTGCTGGGCAAGAGGCCGAGCCTCTCGCCGACCAGCACGACGAAACGCGGCGAGCTCGCGCCGCTCGTGCTGGGCGCCGGTTGCGTGGTCAGCACCGGCGCCGTCGTCTATCGGGGCACGACGCTCGGCGCCGGCTGCATCCTCGGCGACCATGCCGGTGTGCGGGAGCGCTGCACGCTGGGCGAGCGGGTCGTCGTCGGGCGCGGCAGCGTGGTCGAGAACGACACCACGATCGGCGACCACACGAAGATCCAGACCGGCGCCTACCTCACCGCCTACATGACGATCGAGGACCACGTCTTCATCGCGCCCTGCGTGCACACCACGAACGACAACTTCATGGGCCGTACGGAGAAGCGTCACGCCCTCATGAAGGGGGCGACGATCCGCCGCGGCGCGCGCGTCGGCGGCGGCGTCGTGCTCTGTCCGGGCGTCGAGGTCGGCGCGGAGGCCTTCATCGCCGCCGGCGCCGTCGTCACCAGGGACGCGCCGGCGGGCAAGGTGCTCATGGGCGTGCCGGCGCGCGTCGTGCGCGACGTCCACGCCGACGAGCTGCTGGAGGAGCAGTGAGACAGAGCGTGCCGCGGGGGTGCTCTCCCGGCCCGACACGCTAGACTGGGGCATGCGCCGCGCGTCGTGAGCGCCGGCGGCGACACGAGGATCCAGGAGGCCGAGATGACCAAGTACGTGTGCACAGTGTGCGGCTACATCTACGACCCGGCGGAGGGCGACCCCGACAACGACATCGCGCCCGGTACGTCCTTCGAGGACCTGCCCGACGACTGGACCTGCCCGGACTGCGGCGTCGGCAAGGAGGACTTCGAGGTGTACGAGGACTGACCTCCGCGCCCGGGGCCGCCGACGCCGCATCGACCACCCAGGAGGCCACCATGACCAGGTACATGTGCATCGCCTGTCGTTACGTGTACGACCCCGAGAGGGGCGACCCCGAGAGCGGGATCGCGCCCGGTACGTCCTTCGAGGACCTGCCGGACGACTGGCGCTGCCCCAAGTGCGGCGTGGGCAAAGACAGGTTCATGCCGCTGAAGGAGTTCTGATGGGTGTTCTGGAGCTGCGCGACGTCACTCTGGAGCTCGGCGACAGACGCGTGCTCAACGGCCTGAGCATCGACTTCTGGGAGGGCCACATCCACGCCCTCATCGGGCCCAACGGCGCCGGCAAGTCCACGCTGGCCGGCGCCATCATGGGGCTGCCCGAGTACCGGCATCTGACGGGCGAGATCCTCCTCGACGGCGAGCCGATCCAGGACCAGCCCGTCGACGAGCGCGCCCGGCGGGGCATCACCCTCGCCTGGCAGGAGCCGGCGCGGTTCGAAGGGTTGCGCGTCGACAGGTTCATCCTCGCCGGCGCCCGGGAGAAGAGCCGTGCGACGGTGGAGCGGGTCCTCGGCCGCGTCGGGCTCGACCCGGACAAGTACGCCGCGCGGGCGGTCGACAAGACGCTCTCGGGCGGCGAGCGCAAGCGTGTGGAGCTCGCCAGCATCCTCGCCATGGAGCCCCGGGTCGTGCTCATGGACGAGCCCGACTCGGGCATCGACGTGGAGGCCCTCACGCGCATCTTCGACGCCCTCGCCGACTTCAAGCAGAGGGGCGCCACCGTGATCATGATCACGCACAGCCAGGAGGTGCTGCGTCACGCCGAGCACGCCTTCCTGCTGTGCGACGGCCGCATCATCGACAAGGGCAGCGTCGACCGCATCGACGACTACTTCGGCGAGAGCTGCCTGAGCTGCGACCACACCAACGACCCGACCCTGAGCGAGCTGGTGGGGGTGACGGAGTGAGCGCCCCCACCAGGGAGCAGATCGCGACCGCACGCGAACTGCTCGCCAGCCTGGGGGAGTTCGGCGGACACGTCAAAGACGACGACGTCGCCCATCTCGAGGTGCACGGCAACGAGGTGGTGGGCGCCCATCTGGTCCCGGGCCTGAGGATGGACGTGGAGGAGCTCGACGACGGCATCGAGGCCTGGGTCCGGCTGGAGAGAGGCGCGCGCATCGCCAAGCCGGTGCACATGTGCTTCGGCATGCTGCCCGAGAAGGGCCTGCAGCATATCGTCATGCACGTGGAGGCCGAGGAGGGCAGCTTCGCCAGCGTCCAGGCCCATTGCACCTTCCCCAACGCGACCGAGATCACCCACAAGATGGACGCCGACATCGTCATCGGCCCCGGCGCCACGTACGAGTACTTCGAGAGGCACCTGCACGGCGCCGACGGGGGCGTGATCGTGGTGCCCAAGACCAGGGTCCGCGTGCACGAGGGCGGCCGTTTCAAGACTGAGTTCGAGCTCATCAAGGGCATGGCCGGCGAGATCGACTTCGATTACGAGGTCGACTGCGACGCGCACAGCACGCTCGACATGATCGCCCGCATCATCGGGCGGGGCAGGGACAGGATCCGCATCAACGAGACGGGCCACCTGAACGGCGAGGGCGCCACCGCGGTGCTGCAGTCGCACCTCGCCCTGCGCGACGACGCCGTCGCCGAGATCTACAACACGCTCACCGCCAGCGCCCCGCACGCCCGCGGCCACGTGGACTGCAAGGAGGTCGTGCAGGACAACGCCGTGGCCAAGGCCGTGCCGGTGGTCGAGGTCAGCCATCCGCTGGCGCATGTGACGCACGAGGCGGCCATCGGCAGCGTGGACAGCAAGCAACTGCAGACGCTGATGAGCCGCGGCCTCGACGAGGACGCGGCCACCGACCTCATCATCGAGGGGTTGCTCGGCTGAGCTCGCCGAGGCCTGCGGCGCACGTCACTCGATGACGGCGCCGCTGCCCGCTGCGCGGGTGGAGCCGGGCAGAGCGCGGCGCAGGGCGGCGTCGGCGAGGCCGCCGGTGCAGTGGCACGGGGCGAGCACGACCGGCGCCCGGCGCTTCAGGTCGGCGGCGACCAGCGCGATCCGCGCCTCCCCGGCGCGCATCAGGTGGGTCCCGCCGATGAGCCGCGCCAGCGGACGCCCTCCGGTCAGCCGGTCGATGTGCTCCAGGGTGGCCAGCACACCGGCGTGGGCGCAGCCGAGGAGGACCCACAGGCCGTCCGGCGTGTCGATCCAGAACGACTGGTCGTCGGCCACGGGGTCGGGCATCGTGGCGGCGGCGTCGAAGAAGAACTCCGGGTCGCCTGGTTCGCGGACCTCGTCGCGCGGGACCGGACCGGTACACCATACGCCGGGGGCGATCTCGGTGGGGTCCTCGGTCCAGACGACGTCGCGGCAGCTCAGCACGGCGGCCCGCGAGGCGGCCGGCATGCCGATCGCCGTGGGGCGGCCGGCGCGCCGTCGCGAGAAGCGCGGCTGGAGCGCGGCCGGGTGCAGGAAGAGGCGCGCCCGCGGTGCGGCCTCGAGCGCGGCCGGCAGGCCGCCGCTGTGGTCGTAGTGGCCGTGGCTCAGAGCCACGGCGTCGGCCGTGGCCAGGTCGACGCCCAGCGCCGCGGCGTTCCTCCGGAAGGCCGCCGTCTCGCCGGTGTCGATGACCACGTTCGCCGTGGCGGTCTGGATCCAGAGCGACAGGCCGTGCTCGCGCTCCAGCCCGGCCCGCGCGAGCCGGTTGTCGATGAGCACCGTCACCCGCACGCCGCCGGACGGGCGATCGGGGCCGGTCCCACCGACGCGGGGAGCGCGCGTCACCACTCGCCGCTCATCGACGCCGGCCGTCCCAGGCGATGAACAGGGGCAGCAGGAGAAGGGGGAAGCCGAAGAGCCGGTGCGTGACGAGGTACACGAGCGTGGCCACCAGGACGGTCACGAGCAGGCTGGTCAACAGGCGCGATGACATGCCCGTACCCTGCCCCAGGGGGCGCGCCGAGGCAAGCGGGACGCCTGCTCCGCGGTCTCTGGGACGACGACGCCCGCGCCGGTGAGGCACAGGGCGGCGCAGGGGGTCAGAGCAGCGCCTTGAGCGCGGGCGTGCTCCACCCCGTCGTGAGCCTGACCCTGAGCGTGTAGTCGGCGTCGCCCACGCGCTTGTAGCTGAGTCCGCCGAGCCCGCTTCCCTGCGCCACTCCGCCTCCGGTCCATGGGTTCGTGGGCCACACATACGGGGGGTCCGGGAACCCGGTCGCGTCGAGGCTCTCGGGGTAGCTGCCGCGCTGCAGGCGGTAGCTCTCCAGGTAGCGCTGCAGCAACAGCGCGGTGTGCCGTGAGGCCGTATCGCGCTCAGCCTTGAACCACTGCGGCGCTCCGCCTCTCAGGACGTGGTTCCCCTTGGAGAGATGCATGGTCAGCTTGTAGGTACGGCCGTCGGCGCCCAACGCGTACGTGTAGGTGCCGCGTGTCGTGCCGGGACCCATCACCTTGCCGGTCCACGGGTTCGCCGGCCAGATGAGCTTGGCGTTCGGCAGTCCGCCGCCCTTCTTGACCATCGCCCTGGGCGGGTAGACGAACTGGCGCGCCTGGCCGTAGCGGTCGATGTAGTTCTGGATCAGCAGTCCTCCCGCCTGGACCTGCTTGTCGACGAAGCTGACCGCCGACACCCGTGGGGCGGCGGCGAGGAGGAGGGCGAGAGGGGCCGTCGCGAGGACGGCGGCGAGTACGCGTCGGGTCATCAAGGCCTCCGGAGGTCAGTGGGCGGTCATGGGGCGCCCGTGCTGTGTGGCGGCGCGGCGGGCCGTGGCGCGTCGCCGCCGACGTCGAAGTCGCCGGCGTGCAGGTGGATGCGGAGCGCGTATGAACCGTCGGCACCGGGCGAGTAGGTGTAGGATCCCGGCTCCGTCCCCGGCCTCATGGGTCCGTCGTCCACGGGGTATGAAGGCCAGTCCACGTGCGTCGCGCCGACGGCCCCCTCCGGCGTCATCTCGACGATCGTCGGCAGCGTGCCGGAGTGCTCGAGCGACCACCGGTCGACGTACGCGCTGAGGATGCGGCCGCTGCGGCGCAGGATCTCGTCCTCCAACGTGTCCAGGAGGTGCCGCCAGACGCCGGCGCCGCGCGACCCGTGCAACACGTAGTCGTCCTTGAGCGCGCGGTGCAGGCGGAGCGTGTACGACGACCTGTCGGGGCTGACCGTGTACGAGAACGACCCCCGGTCGCCACGCTGCGTCATGTCGCGGTGATCCCACGGGTTGCTGGGCCAGTAGCGGCGCTCCGGCTGGAGGCGCACGGCGCCGTCAGCCTCCACGTCGCTCGGCGCCGGGTACAGGCCGTCGTGTCTCGCGGCGTGGTCCTCGACGTACTCGCGGATGAGATTGAGACCCTCCTCGCCGCGGTGGTCGTAAGCGCGCATGATGCTCCTGGGCATGCCCCCGGAGAGGACGACGACGCCGCGCTCCATGTAGCCGGTGAGGCGGTAATGGCGGCGGTCGGGACTCACCGTGTAGCGGTAGTGTCCGCGGCTGCGGCCCGGCAGCATGTCCCGACCCGTCCACGGGTCGTCCGGCCACACCCCGCTCCCCGCCAGGCGGCCTGGGTAGACGGTCCTGACCTTCGGGTAGGTGAAGTACCGCTCGGCGCCCTTGCGGTCGATCAGGCCGCGCAGCGTCAGGACGGCCTGACGCATCTGCGCGTCGGGGGAGGCGGCGCCCGCGGCGCCCGCGCCGACGCAGGCCGCCGCCAGGAGGGACGCACTGAAGATGGTCGCGAGTCGGATCGGGTGCTTCATGAGGGCTCTCCGTGGCGCCCCCAGTGTGGTCCGTGCACCCGCGGGCGGTCAACCGCTCATCCGTCCGGGAGCGCGTCGTGAGGCCGCTTGAGCGGGGACCTCCAGATGCCGATAGGGGAGCAACGACCGAGGAGGAGGGGGATGGGACGCAGCGGGAGTGTCGTTCGTGCGCTGGTGACGCTCTGCCTCGTGTTGACGGTCGCAGGGTGTGGCCTGCAGGAGCGGGCCGTCGAGGACACCACGGGCAAGATCGACGTCGCCAGGGACGCGACCGTGAAGGCGCAGCTGATGATGATCAAGACCGGCATCGACGCATACGTCGCGATGAACGGGAGCGCACCGGCCGATGCCTCGAAGGCCACGCTCGGTGGCTTCGTCGATCCGTGGCCTGACAACCCGTTCACGGAGCAGCCGATGCAGCCGGGCGAGGGTCCGGGGGACTACGTCTTCACGCCCGCCGCCGGCGCCGGCTACACGCTGTCGGTCAACCTCTCGGACGGCGGCGTCTACACGGCCCCCTGAGTTTGAGGCCTTCCGCGTCGGCTGTTAGCCTGAGTCCGGAGAGGAGGTCGATGATGGGGATCGGAGGCGGCCGGCTCGTCCGCCGCGCGGCGCTCGCCGTGTTGGGAGCGGCCTGTCTGCTCGGCGTGGCGGCTCCCGTCGCCGCCGGCGACGACGCCACGCCGACCTGGCAGCTGACGAGCTACCGGACGCGCGGCTGGGACCGGAGTTTCAAGTGCGACCTCGTCGAGGAGCTAGACGTCGCACCGCGGGTCGTCGTGTACGGCGGGTCGCGCGGGATGCGCATGGACCCCTCCACGATCAGTAACCGGACCGGCCTCCCGGCCTTCAATTTCGCCTTTCACAACGGGCGCCCCGAAGACGCCTGGGCCGTCACCGACTGGCTGCTCGACACATATCCCGACCAGCCGCCGGCGGTCGTGTGGTGCATCCAGGCGACGACCCTCGCCGACATCCCGATGGCCCCCGGTCTGATCCTCGACGAGCGACTCTCCCAGGCGTTCCCCACGGCCCTGATCGAGGCCGAGATGCCCAGCGCCAAGAAGGAGCCGCTGCGCAACCTGCTCTCCGGACGCAGATACCGGCGCGACGGCCTCTTGCTGCACAATGCTTACGATCGCAGGCGCGCCCAGGGCCAGACGCTCAAGCGGGCGCTGGACATCTATCTCCAGCCGAAGATGCTCGCCAAGGCGGGCAACCGCAAGCTCCCCGGCAACACCAGAGCGAAGCAGTATTTCGCGCGCACGATCCGGCTCCTGAACAGCAGGGGGATCAAGCCCCTCATCGTGATCATGCCGTACCACCCCCGGGCGCTGAAGGCCTTCCGCTCCGTGGGGTGGGGGGTCAAGGAGCGCTGGTTGCGCACCTACCTCAGCGGCCTGCAGAAGAAGGGCTGTACGTTCCGGATCGTGAACTGCGTGAGCATCAGGTCCTTCGGCGGCAACCCCGCCGGCTTCTACGACGGCTCGCATCTGACCGTCGAGAACTCACGCCGTCTTCTCAGATACTGCATGACGAAGGCGCCCGGCTGCTTCCGCGTGCCGCCGCCGCCGACGCCGAGTGACCCGCCGATCCCCGAGGAGCCGTCGGTCACGGCGCCCCAGTACACGCCGGTACCCGAGATCAGCGACACTCCGGGCGACCTGCTGGAATGAGTCCGCCGCCCGGATCCGCCTGAGCCGGCGCCGGGCGGAGGGAGGCGCTCGTGGCGCGCAGGCTGGGGCTCGCTCAGGCGCCGGTCAGCCGCTTCACCCAGACCGCCCGCCGGCTCGGACGTCCGGTGCGGGTCTCGACGTCGTCGGCGCTGCCCATGGCCTTCAGTGCCGCGTTGACCGCCAGCCAGCGGAGCGGCTCAGGCTCCCAGCGCGGGGAGCGGTGGTCGACCCACGGCAGGCGCGTGAGCTCCGTCTGCTCCCCGCGGATGAGGTCGCAGAGCGTGCGGCCGGCCAGATTGGTGGTCGAGACGCCGTCGCCGACGTAGCCGCCCGCCCACGCCATGCCGGTGGCGCGGTCGAGACCGACCGAGCTGTACCAGTCGCGCGGCGCGGCGACCGCGCCTCCCCAGTGATGCGTCACGCGGACGTCGCCGAGGGCCGGGAAGAGCTGGCCCAGCAGCGTGCGCAGGTGGCCGTAGACGGTCGCGTCGCGCTCGTACTCCTCGCTCACCCGCGAGCCGTAGTGGTAGGGCGCGCCGCGGCCGCCGAGGGCGATGCGGCCATCGGTCGTGTGCATGGCGTAGAAGATCACGAAGCGGAAATCGCCGAACACCTCGTGGCCGCTCCACCCGACCTCGTCCCAGAAGGCCTGCGGGAGCGGCTCGGTGCCGATCATCAGGGAGTAGATGGGTACGAGAGAGCGCTCGTATCCGGGCAGCTGCGGCGTGAAGGCCTCGGTGGCGCGGACCACGACCTCCGCGCGCACGTCGCCCAACGGGGTGCGTGCGATGTGCGGCTGGAGGCGCACGACGGGGGTGCGTTCGTAGATGGGCACCCCCAGCCTCTCGACGACCTCGGCGAGCCCGCGGACGAGCCGGGCCGGATCGACGGCGGCTCCGTGCGGGGTGTAACCGGCGCCGAGGCATCCGGCCACGGCGATGCGCCGGCGCATCTCGGCGGCGCCGAGCAGGGCGTAGTCGTCCTCGCCGAAGCCCCAGGAACGCTCGTACTCGACGGCCTCGCGCAGGCGGAGCAGCTGGACCGGTGAGGTCGCCAGGTCGAGCTGGCCGCCGAGCCGAAGGCGTGCGTCGATGCCCTCCGCCTCCACCACGCGGGCGACCTCGCGGACGGTGCGGTGCATCGCCCGCTGCTGGTCGATCACCGCCTGCCGCCCGTGCGCCCGAGCGGCCAGCTCGCGGGATCCGGGAAAGATGCTGTGGCACCAGCCCCCGTTGCGTCCGGAGGCGCCGAAGCCGGCGATCTCGCGCTCGAGCACCGCCACCCGCAGGGACGGGTCCGCCTTCTTGAGGTAGTAGGCGGTCCAGAGGCCGGTGAAGCCGGCGCCGACGATGGCGACGTCGACGTCGACGGAGCCCGGGAGCGAAGGGCGTGGCGTCAGCTCGCCGGGGTAGTCGTCGAGCCACATGCTGCGGGCGCGGTAGTCTGTCACGTCAGCTCCTTGGACGGAGAGGTCGGGGCCGTGGACGTCGCCGCGCCGGGTCGGCTCCGGGCGGAGCACACCGCGCACGACTGTCAGGGGGAGTCGTCAAGGGACGAGGACGAGACGGCCGAGGGCCGGGCGCTCCATGAGGAGGCGGTGCGCCCGCGCCGCCTCGGCGAGCGGGAGCTCGCGCCCGACGACGGGCCGCAGCACGCCGCTGTGGAGCCCGGTGTCCACGGCCGCGCGCGCGGCCTCGACCTCCTCCGCGCGCGCGTTGGGCAGGCGCATCCCCAAGATCGCGCCCTCTGCGTTCATGAGGTCGCGGGCGTCCACCTCGACCGGCCCGCGACTGCCGACCACGATCACGCGGCCGTGCGGCGCCAGCGCCTTGAGGTCGGCGCCGAGGTTGGCGTTGGCGAGGAACTCCACGATGAGGTCGTAGCCGTCGCCGCCGGTGAGCTCGACCGCGGCCGTGAGGTGCCCGGGGTCGTGGTGGTCCAGCACCCGTACCGCGCCTTGCGCGGCCACGAGCTCACTGCCCGCCTGGCTGCCGGCTGTGCCCGTCACCTCCAGTCCGGCGGCCAACGCGAGCTGGACGACGGCGAGGCCGACGCCGCCGGATGCGCCGTGTACCAGGACCCGCTCCCCCGCCGTCGCCCGGGCGCGCTGGAACAGGGCACGATAGGCGGTCGTGTACGGGGTCCCCAGAGCGGCTCCTTGGGCGTACGAGAGCGCGTCGGGGAGCGGCCGCACGTCCTCCTCGCGGCACAGGGCGTACTCGGCATACGTACCGCTCAGCGAGCCGGTGACGTAGACGCGCTCGCCGGTGTCCGTACGTACGCCGGCCCCGTCGGCGCCGGGCGTGTAGGGGAGGGCGGGCAGATCGCTGTAGGTGCCCGCCCGCACGTACGTCTCGAACGGGTTCACCCCGGCAGCCTGGATCCGTACCAGGACCTCGCCCGGGACCGGTGTCGGCTCGGGCAGCTGTTCGAGGCCCAGGACCTCAGGCTCGCCGAACTCGTGGACGACGACGGCGCGCATCACGGCACGACGTAGGTGAGGCCGTTCCCGAGGTAGCCGGTGAGCCGGTAGGCCTGCCCGCCGTTGAGCTGCTCGTAGACGTAGCTGCCCGGGGAGGTCCCCGGCGCCATCGGCGCGCCCGTGAACGGGTTCGTCGGCCAGGGGTCCACGAACTGCACGAGTCCACCGCCCTGGATCACGTCCTGCGGCGACGGGTACAGGTTGTCGTGCTCGGCGGCGAAGGCCACGATCCCCACCTGGAGCTTGGCGATGTTGGCCACGGTCTGCTGGTCGGCCGTTGGGGACCCGGACGGGGCCGGGCTCGGCGTGGGAGGCAGGCTGGGGCTCGGTGTGGGGCTCGGCGTGGGGGTCGGCGACGGCGGCGCCGGTAGCAGGACCTCCGCGCGCACGAAGTACATGGGCTCCACCTCGGCGGCGCCGGCGGCGAAGGTGAGCCTGAGACGGTCGCCGCCCTCCGGCGTCAAGGTCCCCTGCGCGCTGCCGGTCACCCCGGTCAGGCCGAACGCCGACGCCCTGATGCCCACCTCGAGCCGGTCGTCGACGAGATCGGTGGTCGTGCTGTCGACCCTCTGCAACTGCGCGTCGTACTGGGTGACGGTGAACCGTCCGTCGGCGGTCTCGGCGATCACGAGTCCGCCTCCCACGCCGCTCTCCGGCGCCCACGTGCCGACGAACTCCTGCCCGACGTCCACGGGCTCGGCCGTCGGCCGCAGGAAGGAGTACCAGAAGGCGGCGCCGGCCACGATGGCGAGCGCCACGATGACCCAGACCCACCACGGCACGCCCTGGCGCTCGGGGCCGCGGCCCCGGGTCATGACCAGCGTGGGCTGACTGGGCGGCGGCGGAGGAGCCTGATCGCCCGCGGGCATCACGCGGGTGACGCCGGCGTCGTCACCGGGTAGCACCTGTGTCGTCCCCTCGGACGCCGGGGGCATGACCTGTGTCTCATCGCCCGGGGGCGTGGTCCGGGTCGGCTCGGTGTCATCGGGTGGTCTGCGGTCGTCCATGCTCGTCCTCCCGGCCGGGTGACGCGTGTCTGCGGTGAGTGGTCCGGTCTTACTACTTTGCCCCGTTCAGCCCGTTCCCTGTTCCAAGGTGCGCCACAGGTCGAAGAAGCCGGGGCACGTCTTGGCCACGCAGGCGGGATCGTCGACCGCGATGCCGGGGGTCGCGAGGCCGAGGACGGCGAACGCCATGGCGATGCGATGGTCGCCGTGGGGGTCGATCGTCGCCCCGTGCGGGGTCCCGGGGAAGACCCGCATCCAGTCGGGGCCGGACTCGGTGCGGACGCCGGTCCGGCCCAGGTTCTCCTCCATCGCGGCGATGCGGTCGGACTCCTTGAAGCGCACGTTGCCGATGCCCGTGACCGTGACCGGAGAGGTCGCCAGCGGCGCGATCGCGGCCAGCGTCATGAAGGTGTCCGGGATGGCGGCCATGTCCACGGTGACGCCCTCCAGCGCCGGCGGGCCCGTCACCCGCACGCCCGCGGGCTCGTCCTCGATGCGGCAGCCCATCGCTTCGAGCACGTCGAGGAAGGCGATGTCGCCCTGCAGGGCGTCGGCGCGGTGCAGGCCGAGCACCTGGACGCGGCCGGCCACCGCGGCCGCGGCCAGGAAGTAGGAGGCCGTGGAGGCATCGGGCTCCACGTCGTAGCTGCAGCCGGTGTAGCGGCCCGGCGCCACGAGGAAGCGGTCGGTCCCGACCACGCGCGGCGCGGCGCCGAAGCGCTCCATCATGCGCAGGGTCATGGTGACGTAGGGGCGGCTCACGAGGCCTTCCACGCGCAGGTCGAGAGGAGCTCGGCCGAGCGGCGCCGCCATGAGCAGTGCCGAGACGAACTGGCTGGAGACGTCGCCGGGCAGGGTGAGAGCGCCGCCGCGCAGTCCGTGTGCGCTGAGCGTCAGCGGAAGCGCCGCGGCGTCGTGCGGCAGGGTGTCGGCGCCCTGGGCGCGGAGGGCGTCGAGGAGGTCGCCGAGCGGGCGCCGGCGCAGCTGCGGCGCCGCATCGAAGTCGTACACGCCGTCGCCCGCCGCGGCGGCGGCGAGCAGGAAGCGGGCGGCCGTACCCGCCTCGGCGCAGAACACGGCCGCCTCGGCGGCCGGAGGCGGCCCTCCGGCGCCGGTGATGCGGAGGTCGCCCCCACGGCGCTCCACGGCTATGCCGAGGCTCCACAGCGCCGCGGCGAACGCGTCGGTGTCCCCGGCCTCGAGCGCCCCGCGCAGCACCGACTCGCCGGCCGCCAGGCCGGCCAGCAGCAGGGCCCGGTTGGTGATGCTCTTGGAGCCCGGTACGCGCACGCGGACGTCGAGGCCGGGCCGCGCAGGACGGACGCTGCGGGGGTGGGAGGCCTGGGCGGCGTTCATGGACCGCATGATACCGCAGCGCCCGCCGTGAGCCTCCGGCCGCGGCGACGCGGGCGGGGCCTCCCCGCGACGGCGCGCGCCGGCGTCCGGTCCAGGGCGGGAACCGCTCAGCCGTCGAGCCGGCGGGTGTACAGCTCGAAGGCCGAGGTCGCCCGCAGGCCGGCTCGCTCGTAGAGGCGCAGCGGCCTGGTGGCTCCCTCGGCGTCCACGCCCAGGTCCACGCGCACCTGCCCGCGCTCACGGAACGCCGCCAGCGCGCGGGCCAGGAGCGCGGCGCCGAGGCCGCGACGGCGCCAGGGGCGTCGCACGCCGAGGCCCTTGACCCAGCCGAGGTCGCCATGGTCGTAGGCGATGAGACCTCCGACGGCCTGCTCGCCGTCCCAGGCGATCCACCACAGGCCGGGGTCGAAGTCGGCGTGCCCGAGCAGCCGCACCCGCCACGCGTCGAAGGGCTCCCTGCTCTGGAGGAAGAAGTCCTCGAAGGCCTCGTTCATGAGCTCGTACAGCGGGCGCTCGTCGGCCTCGAGCCGGAACGGGCGGATCTCGAGGCCCTCGGGGACGACGACCGCCGGCACGCCGGCGGAGAGGTCGGCGGTCATCCGGTACACGGTCCGTACGAGCGCGTAGCCGCGTCGCCGTAGGAGGTCGCGCTTGAGGCGGTTGTCCGATCCCGAGAACACGTCGAGCCAGGCGTCTCTGTATCCGCGCTCGGCGGCGATCCGGGCGGCTCGCCGCTCCGCCAGCCCGAGCAGACGGCCGGCGAGCTCGGGCTCGTGGTGCCCCGGATGCACCCACACATCGGCCTCCAGCTCCCCGGTGCGGAACTCGTCGCCCGCGTAGGCGTACCCGACCAGTCCCGCGGGGCTCTCCGCCACCCAGGTGTCCCGCGCCGGCTCGAAGCCGTCCACGGACCAGTCGTTCTCGAGGTCCTCGAGTGTGCTGTCCGGCTCTCCGACCTCCGCGACGTCGCAGGCGCACAGAAGGTCGACGATCTCCGGCATGTCGCCGCGCGTGGCAGGGCGGATGCGGCTGGGTGCTCCGGACGGCGCACCACCGACGTCCCCGTCCACGGGCAGACCTCGACGAGCGTTCACGCGACGCCCCTCACGTCGACCATCAGAACTCCAGCTTCTCCAGCCGGTCGAAGATCACGTCGCGACCGGCGCGGTACTGGTCGGGGTCCATGGCGGCGTCGACTTCAGCCGCGGTCATCACGGCGGTCACCTCGGCCGACGCCTTGACCAGGTCGCCGAAATCGACGCCCTCGCGCCACGCTTGCATGGCGGCCTCCTGCACGACGCGGTAGGCGTCGTCACGCGGCATGCCCCTGTCGACCAGGGCCAGAAGGACCGCCCCGCTGAAGACGAGGCGGTAGCTCTGGCCCAGGTTCGCCAGCATGCGCCTCTCGTCCACGACGAGGTCGTCCATCAGCTTCGTGAACTTCTGCAGCATGTAGTCGAGCAGGATGCAGCTGTCCGGCAGCACGATGCGCTCGGCCGAGCTGTGGCTGATGTCGCGCTCGTGCCAGAGGGCGACGTTCTCCATGCCGACCAGTGCGTTGCCGCGCAGCACGCGGGCGCAGCCGGCCATCCGCTCGCTGAGGATGGGGTTGCGCTTGTGCGGCATGGCGGACGACCCCTTCTGGCCCTTGCCGAACGCCTCTTCCGCCTCGCGCACCTCGGTGCGCTGCAGGTGGCGTATCTCGGTGGCGAACTTCTCGATGCTCGCCCCGATGATGGCGAGGCAGGCGAGGAAGGCGGCGTGCCGGTCGCGCTGCACCACCTGGTTGCTGATGGGCTCGCGGCCGATGCCCAGCTCCTCGCAGACGAGGTCCTCCACGCGGGGGTCGATGTTGTTGTAGGCGCCCACCGCCCCGCTGATCTTGCCGACCGACGCGTTCACGGTGACGATGCGCATGCGCTTCAGGTGGCGGCTGATCTCGAAGGCCCACATGCCGAGCTTCATCCCGAACGTGATGGGTTCGGCGTGGATGCCGTGTGTGCGCCCGACCTCGACGGCGTCGCGGAACTCGACGGCGCGGCGCTTGAGCACCTGGCCGAGTGCGACCAGGTCGCGCTCGAGGAGCAGGCCGGCGCGCTTGAGCTGCAGCGCCAGCGCCGTGTCGAGCATGTCGCTGCTCGTCATGCCGTAGTGGATGTACTTGCCCGCCTCACCGACGTGCTCGGTCACGTTGGTGAGGAAGGCGATCACATCGTGGTTGGTGGTCTGCTCGATCTCGTTGACGCGCTCCACGTCGAAACCGGCCCTGGCCTCGATCTCGCGGACCGCGTCGTCAGGGATCCTGCCGAGACGGTTCCAGGCCTTCACGGCGGCGATCTCCACGTCAAGCCAGGCCTGCATCTTGGCCTCGTCGGTCCAGATCGCGCCCATCTCGGGGAGCGTGTAGCGCTCGATCATCGCTGTCCTTTCGCGGCCGCCGGCGTGGCGGCGACCGGCGCCGCCGCCGGGGCCGCCCGTGTTCGCGGTGATTGTCTCACACCGTGAGCGGCGTCCGGCCCTGCTCCCGCGCCCCGGGCCGACGGACG